>RWZD01000032.1_pt1 | contig 44116 bp, 64 predicted proteins | sample 2187771 | NCBI WGS metagenome assembly RWZD01 (sample SAMN10531866, study PRJNA481165) | viral metagenome | isolation source: viral particles purified by filtration and ultracentrifugation from about... | place: USA: Tennessee
AGATTGCTCACTTATTACTTCTGTTGCAGTTTTCATGCTCATGCCATCAAAGGTAAATGTACCTGCACTGAATCCTGTTTGCATTGCGAATATATTCAGTAGCGCATTAATAGCAGCGACGTGCTCATCCACTCGTAATTCGACTGATATTTCTTTAATAGTGTCATCGTCCATATCTCCACCAAATGCTTCATACGTTTCATCTGTTGCATCGAAATAGCGTTGCGGCATACCTTTTTCATCAATTACAGTACGGATCATTGAATCTGGTACAATGATTCTTTTCTTCCCTAACCTAAATTCACGATGGAAGCTATCAAATGCAGTGTCTATTGCTTTCATAGTGTCCAGTGCATTTGCAAATAGACTAATGCCTAATGGTGACTGCGTGTCGATGTTGTTTGCGCTGTTTGGCTTAAAATAAACGAATAAGGGCTTTTCTACCTTAGGCATACCAACAACTGGATCTAAATTAGGATATAACACATCAAGCGGTACTTTTTGACCCAATCCGCCACCTGTTGAAGATTCATACAGTTCGTTTGTAACGGTATAAACGCTATTTTCCCATGTATGCCACTCTAAATTAGTGTATTTCTTTTTACCTTTGTTTGTTTCATTGATAAATACCGCTTCTTTTATCGTGTCGTTCTCCCACGTGATAGGAACGAAACAATCAGCAGTGACGAATGATAGCTTCAATTGGTCATTATCCACGTAAGGCTTGATAACCATTCCACCCATTGCAAAGCCATATTCCAAATAGTCCTGGAACTTTTTATTAAACTTGTTATATTTCAGCACTTCGTCAACATAGTTTGATGTTTCGTTGTCATCGTCACCAATGCTAATTTCGCATTTTTCATTGAATATGAGTGATGCCATTTCGTTTGCACTTACCTTGGCAATGTTCAATGTTTCTTGTTTACGTTCCATCATTCCATCAATGGTCTTATAATTAAGTAAATGCCATGGTTTGTAGTAGCCACGATAAAGTGACTTCCATTGATCTACTTTTTCGTATAATTCCTCATTGATATGTATTTCTTTATGGTCTGATAATTTGTCTAATTCTTTCAATATGCCTATTTTGTACGCCCCCTTTCGTAGTAATTCTTTTAATTTTCGCCACACGGTATCACCACCTTTAATGCATAATAAAAAGCGCTACTATGAGCGCTTATATAATAAATCTTCTATAAAAATAATTGTTTGCATATCTTGCCTCATCAAGAGCATGGTTCCAGTCATCAACTGGCTTTCCATTGTCGTCCCTTACATACATTCCAATTTCTTTCATGAAGTCGTAATGATCATATTTATTTGTTTCCACTATATAAAACTGTCCATTCGTAATAGAGTTTTGAAATCGTTCAATCCCTACTTCTATTCCGCCGCCCTGTCTTTTAGCATCTTTGGCATTGTTGTCCGCTCTTGTTGTACGTGTACCTAACTTGTGCATTTCTTCCCTTAGTGACTTACACGCTGGGTCAACAAATACATCCGTGTATCTCATTCCATACTTTTCAGCACACCATTTCATAAATTCTATTATCTCGCTTGCATAGGTACTCATAGCTTTAACCTGTCCTGTTTCTGTCCCTGAATGATAATAATTCGAAACTCTGTTCAAGACAAATTTATCATTATACCTAGACACAATATTGCAACTACATGACGTAGCATCTGATTGTCCACCATCTGCAACAAAGTACATTTCTACTGGTTCACCTTTTATTGATGGTATTTGATGAACGCTTGGATTAAACATTGAATAAATAACACCTTCTGGCATTACTCTTTTCCCATGCCAATCTCGATCTAATAAATAAGGGTTCTTTTTCAAGGTATTGTATATTTCTTCTTTACGTTCATCTGAAATGATTGGGTTATCTTGTATGGTCCAATGTGTCCAATGTGTATTTTGCACCTCGAATACATCACTTATAATTGGATGATTTGGCGCCGGTGGGTTTAAGTCTGCTAAGTGATACCTGTCTAGTGCTGCAAACGTACGTCTAAAACACTCTTGAATCATTGACATATGAAGTAGGTTAATTTCACAAAATACAACGCTACCCAACGACATACCTGTTATAGCTCCGACACTGTTCGATTTACCTCCACCCTTGTAATACACTTTTTTAACACCATTTGGTGTATGTACTTCCAAATGTGATCCATGCTCGTCATGTCTGATTGCTGCTAAATCTCCGAATATGTGCATCAACCCTGTACCGTCACCATCAATGAACAATCTATATGCTTGTTCTTGGTTATATGCGGTAATTAGATGGTTAGTATCTCTTGTCCACGTTAAATAATCAGCATAGCGGAAGTGTCCTCCTGTCGTTTTACCGCTTCGAGGTGTTCCTTCCAATACATCCAATGAATGTGTATATGGTCTGTAAATCGTTTCTAGTTGTTTGTCAGAAAACTGCAAGATAGTTTTACTCATCTGCATCACGCTCTTTTATCATTTGTTCGTAATGCTTACGACCTTCCACTAATGCATCTAACATTGATGTATCTTTAACCTCGCCTTTAATACGGTTCGTTTGCGCTTTAACAAATTCCTTTTCAGCACGTATCTTCTCTACTTCAATTTGCTCTTTGTTTCGCCAAGTATTAGGCTTACGATTCTTCAGCCAAAATATCGCAGCAGTTACATCTGGTTTTTCATATCTCGTCACTTCTACAACATCGCCCATAGGTGACGCTAACTCTTCAACGTAATGGAAACCTAGTGCTCTTTTAAGCAATGCATTCTCTACTTCATAATCAATTACAGCCTTGCCCTTTTTTAAGGCTGCCGATAATGCCGACTGATCATCACGATATTTCCTAAATGTTGAGTAGGCAACGCCTAATTTCTTCGCTATATCTTCATCAATCATTCCATCACGTGCCCAACACTCTATTTCAAACAGTCTAGGCTCGACGTGTGTATGATATTTTGTTTTTCGCTTCTTTTTGCTCATCTCACATCACCTACACCTCCGAATTTATGTAATGAAAAAGCACTCACAATTAAGTAAGTGCTAGTAACTTTGTTATAATTTTGAAAATGTGGTCGCTATTGTCGTTGTATAAATCATGTTGATGATAGCCATTTTCTCTCTATCATTTACATCTCCGTATTTAATAATAAATAAAAATTGAAAAACGAAAATAAATATCAACCACAACCACTGAATTATTTGTATTGTCATATCCTTCGTCTCCCTATTATTCAGTCGCCACCACTAGGCAGCGACCACAGTAAATTGGAGGTAGACTAATGAATATAATCTACAGGTGGTACGGGGGATTAGTCCGCATCCGACCTACCTCCCATTTTAACAACTTTGTTTTTCTTCTTGCAACATATGGGAACAGTGTGCAAAGTGTGCAATCTTGTCTACGATCGATTCTTTGATGTTATATATATGCCTTCGACTCAACCCCATTATGTTACCTATCGCCTTCATACTCAATCCGTCTAGCATAAGATTAAGCACCGCTATTTCTCGTTCGTCTTTTATCCACTTCGAATGCGTTTGAATAAACAATACTTTCTTTTCCAACTTAATTATCCGCTTCGACTTATCGGCACGCCTAATTGCTTCATTTGCCACTGGATCACCTGTTGTTCCGCTTCCCTTTGGCATGTCCGTGATTTGCGCAATCATATTGCCCCCACTAATATGCTGCATTTCCTCACGTTCACGTATAATTTCATTCATCATCCACATGTAATCTCTCAACGCCTGCTCAATCTCTGTTTTATTCATTCACTCGCCCCCGATATGTAGTCATTCAACTCTCATTTCAACCTAAAGCTATCCCACAAATACTGTACATACCTACTCCGCATAACTGGCTTCGGTGGTTTCTTATGTAAATCTTTACGATACTGACTAAGCTTGAATTTGATACGGTATTTACTCATATTCGACCACCTAAATATCCTGTACTCCCAAATCCATTAGCCCCACGAACTGTTTCATAATCATCTTCAAATTCATATGCTTCAACTTTTGGAATTGGTGCGATTACTAGTTGTGCTAATTTATATCCCGAACCCATAAGCGACTTGTATTTACTTTGATTTCCGACAATAATACCAATCTCGCCTGTATAGTCATTATCGATCGTTCCTAGTTGCACTCGTAAATCTGTTTTGCTTGTTATCCCACTTCTTGGTCTTACCTGCGCCTCATATCCGGGTGGTAGCTTAATAGCAATTCCTGTCTTGATTACTAACGTTTCGTTCGCTTCGATAATTGCATCCTCGTTTGTGTATAAATCAAATCCACTATCCGTTGGATGTGCTTTTGTTGGTAATATTGCATCGTCTGTTAATCGTTTAAACCCTACTTTAATCATTCTGGCCACATCCCCTTTTCTATATAAAATTCTAAGTAACTTTCATATGTGTCAGATAAGTCATTCACGTACTTTACTAGCGCTTCTAAATCGCTTATTTTTGACGTTTTAATTTCTTTTTCGATCAAACTCCTTACTAACTGTTTAATCGTTCCGTAATAGCCTATATTCGTGCGAATTTCGTTACCATCTTCGTTGTAGTTGCCTGTGAATCGTTGCAAAATATATTGTCTGCTATCTGATGTGACCCTGTAATATTCGTTTAGTTTTAGTTCCACTTCAATATCCCCTTTCCGCTGCGACTTGATGTTCTTCAAGTTGCTTTACTTTGTAATATGATTCATTTACATGTATGACAGTTGTTGGGTCTAGCATTATTTGCGTTCCGCCTTCTGTTCGTGGGGAATAACTCAATATGTTGTTAAAGTTAATCTTTATTTCTGCATTTGATGATTCTTCCGTCAACTCTACGAACATTTAAAGCACTCCCTCTCATAAGTCCACTGTCTGTTCTCACGCTTTACCACTTCTTTGTTTTCGTTTGGTGCATATACTTCTACTACCTGCAATAACTTTCCGTCTATGTCGATTGCTTTGCGGTTAATTATCCATCGCATGACTACACCTCCACGAATTGCCCTCTTTTCCACTGGATCAAAGTTAATTTATGCGGATACTTCCTCTCGAACATTTTTTGCTTAATCTTGAATACTTCTGTTTTAAATCCTTTCACATCAACTACTTCAATTTCCCCGTTTTTATGATGTATTTCAAAGTCTGCAATGTAATCTATCGGCCTATGTCTTTTGCCGTTTTTCTCGAATCCATCTTGCAATCTATATCTTGGCTGCAAGCGGAAGAATAGTATCTCTTCCGCACGCTCCCTTAGCTTTAACTCTTGGTAATACCTCGCTTCTGCTTGACTGTCGAATACTTCCCCATCGTATTCAACCTTGCGATTACCATATTTCGATTTTGTTTTATTCATTCTTCGAAATTGCTTTGCACTCATTCTCATACCGATACCTCTGGCCCACGTGGTAAATCTCTGTCACATTCATAACACAAGCCGTCAACTAATTCCTCAACCTCGTTTCCGCATCGTTCACACTTGTTTGTTTCGCTCATCATTTACCCCTCCTTTTTTTCAATTGTCTGCTATATCTTCGTTCCTTTCGTAATTCATTCTTTAAATAATCGATTTCCGCTTGATGCGCATCTTTTTTAGTTGATACATTCATCGATTGCAGTATGTTTTTTAATTTGTTGATTCCGATTGTTTTTTGATGTTTAAGCGCATGTTCTAATTGTTCCTGCGCTTCTTTAAATTTCACGACACATCAACTGCCACGTATTGCAATAAGCCTGTCAAACGTCTTTGCAATCGCTCATTTTCCATTGCTGCTTCCTTCCGTGTTTCTGTTAGCCTTTTTCGTAACTCTACATTTTCCCCTTCATAATACTTGGCCCACCTATCAGCAGTGTGTTTCTCTGCTTTTAGCGTTTTAACTTGATCTTTCAAAACCTTAATTTCATCTTTCAACTTCGCTATTTCCTTATTGTCCTTCTTCACTGGCTCCGCCTCCTTCTTTTTGTGCTTCTTGTTGTACTCATATCTCAACTGATAAATCGCATTCTTACTTAGACCTTTATCGACCATTTCGTTAACTGACATTCCACTTGCAATCATTTCAAATGCTTCTTTTCTGCTTGGCTTTTTTGTCATTTTCCTTCCTCCATTTCACTTTTAATTCAGTTACATATGATTCGCTTATGCCTAAATATTTAGCAATGGTTCGATGCTGTTCGTTTCGTTCAAAAAACGGAATTGCTCGGTTGTAATAGTTTTTCTTCTTCTTTTTGGCTCGTCCATACTTATTTCGTAATCTCTCAAACTGTTCGTTTTGACATATCTTGCAAACGTGGGAACTATTCGCTTTTTCCGATACGTTGCACACGATACATAGATTCATGTTTTCAACTCCTTAAAATGGCAAATCGTCCGAATGGATATCTATTTTCTGCCCTAAATCCGTATTCTGTGCTTGCGACTGGTTATCATTGGTTTGATTATATGCGTATTCGTTGTTTTTAGGTGCATAGGTTTCGTTTTGATTCGTGTTTGATGTATTTGTATTACTCCGTTGATAAACGTCTGTATTCGTTGAATTACTACTCTTACGAGATTCTACAAAAGTGAAGCTATCGACAATAACATCTGTCGTGTATACTGTATTTCCTTCGTTATTTTGGTAGCTACCTGTTTGAATGTGGCCTGTAATCGCTAGTTGTTGCCCTTTCTTGACATATTCCGCAATGATTTCAGCAGTCTTTTTAAATGCCTTGCAGCGTATAAAATCCGCTTCATATTCCCCGTTTTGACTTTTAAACTTGCGATTGACTGCTAATGTAAATGTCCCTACCGCTACTCCTGTTTGTGAATAAGATAAATCTACGTCTCTAGTTAATCGACCTAATAAGCTAGTGTTGTTCATTGTTCAACGTCCTTTCTATCTTCTGCGAAACAAGCTACCTTGAATCTATTAGGAAGTTGTTCAGCGTGATTTATTTCAATCATTTTGCCATTGACAGTTTTTACAATGTCGCCTTTTTTAACTTCCTTGACTTCCCTACCATGCTTCGCCCACCACCTGTGTTGTTTTTCCTTCCGTTTCTCTTCGTCTGTCAAAATTCTACTTACGTAATACTCGTTATATTCAGTACCACCATTTATTGCAATAGCATTGCCTTTCACGCCCGTCACTTCAAAAACTTTACGAGTTCCGAACATTTCGATTTCTACAAAGTCCCCAACTTTTATCTTTGGCTCTACTTCGTAACCGATGTAAAACGCTCTGATAAGTTCGTCTAACGTTAAGTTATTCAAACACCGTTCGTAATCAGTATCCCAATTATTCATAACGTGATATTTTATTGACATGTGTCTAAATGCCATTTTGCTTTCAATCACTTTCGCCTGCTCTCGTGTAATTTTCACTTTTTCAGTCATTCCGATTCCTCCAAATCCACTAGAAATATACCCTTCTTTTTATTCCGACTCATATTCTTTACCGATGGATAAAGATGCCATTCTAAAGACTCTTTTTTTACATTTTGTAACTTCGCTAACTCTTCTAAATTTCCAATATCTATAAAGTCATCTCCATCATAAAGTGCATATTGTTTCATTTGCTTTCCTCCAATGCTCTAAATTCTTTTTCAAATCGTTTCAGTTCGAATTCATCAATACAATTTTTATAAGACGTTATTTTATGTCCTTGACCTTCGATAATGTCGTTTAAATCAATACATATTGTTTCATCAAACATCAAAACGTCTATGCCACCCTCATCAAATGGATAAGGCTCTACAATTTCCCTAAAAGTATCAAGGTCATGAAAATATACGTGCACATAAAAAACCAATCCATGTTCATTCCTCATTAACCCAGTTTCGTTTTCTCTTAAAAATTCATATAAATTTGTATCAACTTCACTCATTTCTCACCCTCCAATGCTTTGCGTGCTGTTTCACTCATTTCATGGGATAACCACGTATCATCTGTTGCATCTGTTGATTCTGTCCACATTTTTATAATGTCATTTAAACAATCACGATAGCGTTTGTTTTGTTGTTCTAGCTTTTCAGCTTTACGTTTGTGTTTTTCTGCGGTTTTCATAATGCTTAAATTTTGTTGGTCTACCATTTCTATATCGCTTTTCAATCCATTAATTTGTTTATGGAGTTTATCGATGTACTCATCATCTTTCATTTGGTCTATGATATCTTTAAACATTCTCATACCCCCTCATTCCTTTTAATCTAATTACTTCTTCGTTTAATTCATCTGCATTATCTGCATTGCTCATTATGTCTGTTAGAACTTCTATTTCTTGTGCCATATCTTTAATTAATTTACGTTGGCGTTTGTTTTGTTGTTCTAATTTGTCGAACTTAGCAAGTCGAACGTCATACATTATGTGTAAGCCTTGATTTTGCTCTTCCAACTCCTGAACTCGTTCAACTTGTTCGATAAGCCAGTCTAAATGACCGTCATCGACAATAAATAAAGCTTGTTCGTCGTATCTCGGATAATCTTCCACATAGCCATCAAAATCTACAAACTCCTGCATGTTCTTGCGTATCTGTTTAATTTCTTCCAATCTTTCTTCACTCATTAGATTCACTCTCCACTCTATAAGATGAATACGTGACTTCTACATCTCTTTCATAAGCAAATGCTTTTCCACACTCGTTGCATTCACATTCATCATCTGAATCTTCCATTTCCCATGAATCTAATTGTTCATGACCACACCAAGGACATACAATTTCACTTGTGAAAGACGGTTCTTCTTCTCCACTTGCATATCGTTGTCTTTTTTTCTCCTTTTCAATGTCTTTTTTGACCTTATAGCAATCAGGACAAAGAGATTTGTTATCACTGAATAAAGTGAAGTCAGTGTAAAAACTCTCTCCTGCTAAATTCGTAGTTCCGCAAACATCACAAGTTTTTTCTCCTGCCGGGTATATATTAGCTAATACCGGTACTTCTTTTCTCATTCCGATTCCTCCAATGCTTCATCAGCTATATTTCCATGCGGTGAGTTTTCTGAATACCACTCTAGCGCTTCTCGATAGCGTTTGTTTTCTTCACGTAATTTACTTATCATGTCTGCTTGACCATGTCGTATAACCTTGTGTAGTGATAAATCGGTACATTTAGCCATTTCGTATGTGTCGTCGTTTTCTTCCAACACATCGTATATATCCATCTGCCCCGGCAACACTTCGACCTCGTTCATACCGCTTCTGCTCCGTAAAACTCCAATCCTTTACGCTGCCATTCCTTAAACTCACGATCCGCTTTATCTTTATCAAAACTACAATTGCTATCTGGACAAGGATGTATTACTGCATGTCCTTTTGATTCCGTGATTATGTTTCCTGTTCCGTTACAGATGCACACGTTGTTCAACCTCCACTTCCACAAAAACAAAGTTTTTCGAAATATTTTCCCATCCGAAATTCCGAATACAATGCTCTCCGAACTCTTCAATCATTTTTTCGTCATGTATTTTAAGTATTTCTATATACTCCGATTTATCGTCGATAATTATTGCTTGGTTTAAATCTTTCGTTAAGAAATTTGTAGCATCACTATTACTTAGATAATGTGGCGCTCCGTCTAATGTTTCGCTTGATACACTTTCTTTGATTCTCAAAACCCATGCTTTTTTAATCATGTCAAATCTTCCTCCTATCTTTTCCAACAATCCGTATTTTCTCTGCTCCGTCACTCATACGTGATGTAATTCGCTTGCCGTTGTAACCATATTTTTGTTCTAACAACGATTCGCTATAATTCGTTGTAATGATTAGCGACTTACCTAATCTCGAATCAATTACTTTAAACAAAATGTCACTTGCCCACGATTCACTATCACCAGGCTTAGAATATTCCGCTCCCAAATCGTCGATAACAAGCAAGTCAACATCACGGCATATATTCATTACGTCCATTTCGCTATGTGGTGCATTGCTATATGTTTCTTTAATCAAATCAAGTAGATTAGTAGATTTTAAAAACAATACTGAATGTTCTTTCGCTAAGGCATTTGTAATAGCTACCGCAATATGACTCTTCCCAATGCCTGGATCACCACTAATCACTAAAGATGTTTGTTTATCAAATCTCATAATATAGTCAGCAGCTAGTTGCTTTGCACGTCTTTGTTCATCGGTTTCTGCTTCATAGTCATTTAGTTTCGCACTAGCAATGTCATGTGGTACTCGTGAAAAGTGTTTCGCTTTAGCAGAAGTTTGCATGTTCCTACGTTCACCTTTATTCGTTGGTAATCCCATTTCTTTTGCTAGCTTTCTGTCCTCGCAATATTTACAGTTACTTTTCGTTTTACCTTTTACAACAATCGTTACTTTCGTGCCGTAATTACACACGTCACATTTTTCTTTACTGACTGATTCGATTCCCATTCGTTCTAAATTCATGAAATTATCTAACGGCTCCATTGCTCTACCTCCTAAAAGCTATCTACTGCAGGATCATAATGAAATTCACTTTTACTAGTTTGTTTGGGACGTTCTTGTATATCTCCAAGCGTTAATATAGATTCATTTGTCCAGTTTCGTAATATCCCTTGCACATAGCCTAGATTGCGCTTATTCTGTTCACACGCTATTTCCATTGCTTTTATAATCATTTCAGACGGTTTATCGAATTTAGAATCATCTAACCACGACAACAACGACTGTTTTGCATTTACGTTATTGAAACCAAATCCATTGTTATCCCAAAACTGAATTATTTCCGCCACTTCTTCTTGTTGTTCTTGTTCTTCTTCTTTTTCTTTATCTTCTTCTTCTTCTTTATCTTCTTCTTGTGGTCTATACGTGGTACGTATCGTGTACGTATCGTACAAGTCCTTGATGCTATTGTTCTCGACACGTTCGCCAACATATTCAATCAGTGTCTTGTCTTTAACGTCAGATAATTCTGACCTTACGCAGTCAAGCATTGGTTTTCCGCCCCTGCGCAAGTTGTATTTACCCCAATTTTTTATAGCTATTTCTCTTGTTTCGGGATTGTATTTCACTAATTCATGGTGTTTTAAAAACCTATCCAGTAATGAATTGATTGTCTCCATTGAATAACCCATATCAAACGCCATTTGCTTTTTAGTGATTTCATATATGCCGACTTGTGTTGTATTTGAATTGGTTAATAGGTATAAAAGAAAATATTTATCTTCCGGTGTAAACTCTTCAATGACTGTTGGATCATCCCAAAACTCTGTATGAACCATTCTAAATTTAGCCATTACAATCCCATCCATTCTTCTGGTGTCCTATCTTTCTTTGACCTATTACAACTTCTGCAAGCGCAAACTAAATTTCTTTCTTCGTCAGTGCCACCTCTCGATTTAGGCATGATATGGTCTGCTTCAAACGGCCCGTCCTTGTCGCCGCAATATTGACATGTGTAATTATCCCGTTTAAGTATGAAGTTTCTAACTGACCTCCAACTTTTTGCCCTAACCACACATGAAGCATCGACTTTGAACCACTGTTCTGGATTGTTAATTTTAATAAACATTAATAATGCTCCTCTCTAACAAACATATACAGGCACTCCCGTCACTTCCTGCACTTTCCTTTTGAATAAGTTTTCATCTGAATTGTTGTCGCTTAAATGTAGTAAATGGACTTCTTTCAACTCGCTTAAATCATTAGCTTTCAAAAATTCGATTACGTTTTCTAAACTGAAATGTGACTTCATTAACCGTCTTTTTAATATTGCTGGTACTCGTCCACTTTCGATATTGTCGTTTAATATATCGATTGAGTAGTTACATTCTGTTGCTATGTGTGTAATGTTCTTGAATTTATATCTGCAATAGTAACTATCTGTAATGAATAAGAATCGCTCGTCTGCTTCATTTGCTACCAAGAAACCATATGTCGTTACGTCATGTTCCGCTTCAAATGGAAGTATTTTTAATGTGCCTATTTGAAACTGCTTCCTAGCTTCAATCTTCTTTATTCTGTGGTGTTTTATATCTAATTCATTTGCGGTATCTTCTGACATATAGCAATCAATTCCAGTTTTGAGTACATCCTTTATTGCTTTGGAATGATCGCCGTGTGAATGGCTCAAAAGTAAGCCATCCACTTGCGACATTTTGAAATTTAAAGCTTTTTTTATATCACGGATATTGATGCCTGCTTCAATAATTAATGTTGTTGTTCCATCTGTTAGTGTGTACATGTTGCCTTTACTACCACTTGCAAAAGATTGGAAGTTAAACATTACCAGTCAAGTCCTAATTCGGCTTGCGACTGCTCTTTTGCCGTTTGCGGCTTTGGTGCTTCTTGTTTTGGTTGTTGCGGCTGCTCTTGCTTCGGCTCTGGTGCATCGACTATTTCAACTTCATCTACAATGTCGATTTCTTCTTGATTGGCATTGACTTCCACTTCGTGCTGCATTGCTTGTTCTGGTGTGATGTCTTTCGGCGCGGTTACGTTTGCGTCATCTTCCGTGTACATTGCACCTAACGTTTCCGGAAATGCTTCACGTTGAGCATTTACAATTGCTGACTTACGGATCATGTTGAGTGGCATTTGCTTCCACGTGGCTTGTCCTTTTGAAAACTCATCTAAACTGATTCTTGATGTAATAGGCTTTTGTCTGTCACTACGGTAAATCTTGGCCCAACCGCCAATTAATTTGTCGTTAGATAGCTTAACGGCTCCTTCTACTTCAACTAACTTTCCATCACGTTCAACAATGATTCCCGCTTCAAAGCCTTCGTAATTAGGATGTGATTCCGCACGTTTCATAAAAGCTTCTTTACTTACGATTATTTGGGCCGGCTGGCTACCAAACTTAACTAAATACGCTTCATTTAAAAATGGGTTTAACTTTTGGTATTTACATAGATTCATAAACATTACTAACTCTTGATCCGTGACATTTCCGTTACCGCTTACTAGATAATTTTTAACTGTATTACCTGTCAGCTTTACTGCCTCACCATTTACTTCAAACTCAACTGGACTTGTCATTAATGCGTTACTCATTTGTATCTTCCTCCTGTTTTTTCATTGATTTAATGTAATTTATTGCACCTTTACAACATTCATTTGTGTGATTGTGGCAATACCAGTTATTTATAACGGCTGCCTGTATTTCATCACTTTCAAGCAGTAAGTCATCCGCTATTGGCATGTAGAAACCTGTTGTAATTGCACAATCATGGCAAGGTTTTTTCAAAGTTTTTTCAAGTTCGAGGTTTTCTTTTGCCATCCTTGTAAAGTAATTGTGTTTCAAAGTCGTGGCAGTCATTCACGCCACTTCCTTTTCATTATTTTCATCTGTTTCAATTCGTAATTGCTTGTCCTGGCCACTTACTACCAAACTAATAACTTGTGATTCAATGTCGATTAGCTTTGTGACCGCTTCGGCGTTATCTACAAAAATCGGGGCTTGTACCTGGTAATGCTTTGATAGTGTATTGATAATATCTAAGCTAATATTAATGCGTTGTGCATTATTGATATTTTCGAATGATTCACCATTCTTACCGATAACAACACACGTTTCATTGATTCCGCCGTTTATCTGTTCCTCGAACAATTTAAATCGTGCATGTTCGAATTTCTCATTTACTTTGTCAGTGATTAATTCAACTTTCTTTCTTGTAAATTCTTCGGTTAAATACAATAGGTGTTCTTGTTCTTCGTGCGCTTCTACCAGTAGCTTTTCTTCCGCTTCTAGTTCGGCAATTCGTGCATTGGCTCGTTCCACCTCATCAAATTGAAGTAACTGGCCCTGCAACTCGTTCCGCTTCAAATTCAATTCATTGATTGATGTTTTAATCGAATTTACGGATTGTTCGACTGATTCATCTAACTGCTTGATTTCGTCTTGTAATGCTCGTTTTTCATCGTTTAATTGAATGTACTGCTCATTATCTTCAATCGGCTTAACTTCACTTTCTGCAGCAGTTATTTGCTTTTCTAAATGCTCAATGTCTGCAACCTTTTTCTTGCCTGTTTCGGTCACTTTGTCGATTTCTTTTTGCAATTCTTCATTTTCTGCTTGTAGTTGCTCGACTTCTTTTTTAAGCTTTAAGCCTCGTTTGTTGACATCTTGTTGATAAGTTTTGAAGGCTTCAAGTATTTCAGACTTGTTGACGTTGAATTTCTCTTTTAATTCTTCCACTTGATCCACTGGCAATGCTTGTTCACATGTTGGGCAGTGAGTGTCACCGTCAAATTGCTTCTCTTGTTCTGTCTCTACAGTTGATTTACGTTCAACAAATTCTGTTTTCAGTGTTTCCATTTGTTCTTTATATGAAGTAATCAATTCTTCGTTACGTTTCTTTTGTTGTAGCAATCCCTTTACATCACCTTGCAAAATTTGATGATTAGATTGCTCTTCTTGTAATTTTGCTTTCAGTTTAAATAGGGACTCTTGTTCGATTTGGGTATGCTCATTTCGTACATTCACAATTTGTAATTCAATGTCGCTAACCTTGCGTTTCAAGTCGTTCGTAGCAGTGCCGATTGTAATCGTCTTGATTTCGTTGTCTTTTTCTTCGATTTCCGCCATTACTTTATCAATCTGACCTTTTGTATCAGAACGTTTCAATGTGCCTGTATCGGGCTTGTTTCGATGCAGTTCGTCAATCCTAGTTGGTATCTCTTCTAACTTCTTGTTGATTTCTTTACGCTTAGCAGCGATTACCTTTTTCATGTCGTCAATACTACGTCCGTTCAACACGTCCAGTAGCTTTGACAAGTCTTTATTAGATGCAATAACATCTTCATCTGTAATGTCGCCTGCAATCTCGAACAATAGGTTTCTACGGTCTTTCCAGTGCATGTTGACGTTAAACTCATTAGGATTGGTTAATAACTTGAATACGTCCTCGTTGATGATGTCAGTAATTGTTTCGTCATACTCTTTTTTCTTGCTTGGCACTTCGTCAATGTAATAGTCTGTCGTATGACCGCCGAATACATGTTCAATTTGCCCTCTTGGCTTCGTCCACTTCTCTTTGAATACTTTCTTTAGCTGCAACTCTTTACCATCTACTAGTAGCGTTGCTTCGACTTCGTGATTCAGTTTATGGACCACCTTGTCGTTTTCCATTGTCTTAATTTGAAAGTCTGATTTGTTCTGGCTATCTTTGTTAAATAACAACCATACAAACGCATCAAACACTGTTGTTTTACCTGTTCCGTTGTCGCCATATACCTTTGCATCAGTTCCGTTCAAATTAACCTCTAGCGCCTTTATTCCTTTGAAATTGGTCAACACTAATCGTTGTAATTTAATAACTTTCATTGTCTACCTCCATAGATTTTGATATAATATAGTTATAGTTTTTTTGTTGTGAACACATGAGGTTGCAGCCTTATGTGTTTTTTCATGCTTATATATGCTCCAATTTAATCACCCCTTTCATTGCGAAATAATAACTGTGCTTGCTTCGAAAATGATTAATAAGATTACAATTACAGCAATCGCTGCTAGACAACCGAATGACATTAATAGTGCTGCTAGATTGTGGCGTGGATTCTCATCATGATTTTTATTCATCGGTGTAACTCCTTTCGTCCATCGTGTATAAAACAAACAAACTTCCTATTGATGCAAAAGCTACAAACCATTCATCTTGATAGATTCCATAAACTATTGCTGCCGTGAAAATAAGAGTGACAATTACATTAAAAATTAGTTTTACTAATGAGTACGACTGTTGCATTTTTATCTAGCTCCTTTACTGTTTCGATAGATTTCATTGCATCAATTAACATCATTTCAACATGATCAATTTTTCCGTTTTGTAGTGCGGTTTCTGCCATTAATAAACAATCGCCGATACATTTAACTTCCTTTGAAATCATTTCGTGTTTCATAAAATCCCTCCTATGATAGTTGAAACTGTTGATATTGTTTCGAATACACTTTGCATCATTCCAATACCGTCAACTCCAAAGATGAAAGCTATTAATACCTCTTGTGTTTGCGTAACTGTCGCCCATTCTTTAAACATTGAAATACTCGGCTCTTTTGTGTCGTTTTCATACTTACTTACGTCTGATTGATTGATGTACAATGCATTTGCTATATCCTCCTGTGACATGCCTGCTCTTGTTCTACATGCTTTTAAAATTGCTCCTGTATTCATTTTCTTGTCGTTTCCTTTCCAATATTCCAAATTGGAATACTCAATTTATAATTTTCGTTATATACTTTAGTTACAGTAATCAATCACACCACTTGATGCGGATATGTGAGATTTACTAAATTAGCATTTTGATTTGTTTTATTGATCCACTCGAAAAATTCTTTAGTCGGTACTCGTGGATGACCCAATTCACGATTAACCGGAAAATCCTTTCTATGAAATAGTTCATTGCACTTCGAATCCCCGATATTAGCAAGTGCCATGAACTCCTTTCTTGTCATTAAGTGCGGCAACTCGTCCTGTCTTAACTCTTGCAGGAGTATTGGAACGAGTTGTTGCACTACCTCTCTAGCAATAGATTGCGTGAATTCTTCTTTTACGTTGATCTCTAGCAATTAGATCACTACCCCTCTTTAATACTTTGTTTATATTCTTCTAATAAAATTTCTGTTATTTTTACTTGTCCTTTACCAGTTATCATTGGCGTACCACCTTGAACATCGCCGTACGTTCGTTTCACTACTGTTGGCCTTAATTCGAATAATCCTTGTTCTACATATTGTTGTTTAGGGAAATTCTTTTCTCTTCCACCCATAATCAAATATCCTTTGTTTCGTAACCATGCCAACATTCTGTTACGACCTAGTTTGATTCCGTGTTTGTCATACACTAACTTTGCAAATGCCCCTATATTAATTGCTGCATCACTCATTTCAACCACTTTCCCAAATTCAGTGAAGCGCTTATCTTCTTCGATTTGAGTTTCTAGCATTAATATTTTTTTGTTTTGTATTTCCATCGCACGTTGTACAATCATTTCTGGACTATTCCATTTCTTTTCAACTTCGATGAAATATTGACGTGCTTGTTTACCTTTTTCGTTACGCTGCAACATTGAAATTTCTTTTGCCATATCGAGTTTGATATGATGATCAACGCTAGGACGACCGCCAATACTTTCTAACATTTTTGTTATAAAGTCTGTACCTTCCGTAAACCCATACTCAACCATTCTTTTAAACCACATTGTGTAAGGTGTCGTTATTTCTAAAAACTCATGTAAATCTCTACCTGTCACTAAAATTTCATTACTTTCACTTTGATGAGTTGGAATTAATTCATTCATTTAAAATACCTCCCTATAAATTTCACTTATTGTTGGCATTGGTTCTAAGTTTTTGAATAAACCATCTTCACGACATTTATTGAAGTAATCTTCTGTATAGCAAGATGCCCAGTTGTCGTTATAAATGCTGCACATGATTATCCTTGCTTCCTGTTCGCTATTCGCTTTGATTGGTTGGTACATGCTTTTCATATGCGTTCCAATTCCGAATGTGAAAATGTAAGTGTTCATTTTGTCTACCTCCTGTTTTTTATGAAACATCTTCATTATCGCAATTTGCGATTTCATTATTAAAAAAAATATCGTCCAATGTTACGTTGAATATGTTTCTAAGCTTTAATAAATGTTCCGTTTGCGGCACTCTGTGTCCGTTTTCTATTTGAGAGTAATAATTTTGTGATAGCCCTAACTGACGCGCTATAAAGTTTTGTTTTATTCCTCGCTCTTCACGAAGTTGTTTCAAATTATTACTGATCAACTTGTTATCTACCATATTCTCACCCCTTTTCAAAATCGCATATCGCGATGACCTGTATATAATATAACATCGCATTTTGTGAATGTCAATACTTTTTATCACTATTTGCGATATTTAGTCAATTAAATCATAAAATGCGATATAATTCGATGTGGAGGTGTTTGTCTATGACTAATCACAAACTACCGTTACGACTAAAGTCATTACGAGAAAACAATGGTTATTTACAAAAATTCGTGGCAGATAAAATGGGTATTAGGAGTAATACTCTATCTGGATATGAAAATGGAACACGCTCACCAGATCCAGATATGGTTGTTGAGTTAGCAAAACTATATAATGTAACAACAGATTACTTGCTTGGTCATTCTGATGATCCAAACAAAACAGAAGATGAAGAATTAGAAGAGTTCATCAATAATGTTCGTGTGTGGTATAAAGATGAACCAGAAGATAAAGAAGAGCGATTGCAGATGATGAAAGATATGTTCGAGGTGTTTAAGAAGAGAAAGTAATTAGCTGTATATGGAGTGATGATATTGCGCTATCGTACAAGTTTACAAGAGGACTTAAGGAAATATGACCCGATAAATTTACACTTTGAATATTTACAATTGATAAGCATGTATTACGCCAAGCGTGATGAGGAAGGAAATATAGATAAATGTATTCATATTTGTTTGAAGGATATAGCTCTATATCCTTTATTTAAACAGGCGTATATAAAAGATGACATCAATAACTTAAAGGTTTCTCAATCCTTTCGGGAAGTTGGCTCGAAAGAACATAATGAATTGCAATCTAGGATAGATAACTATCAATATCCCATCTTAAGCGTTCCGTCATTTAAAAGGCTTGCTATAATTTATGAGCAGCAAAACAAACTAAATGAAGCGATCGAAGTATGCGAAAAGGCAATTTCATATAGCTTGGACGATGGCACAAAAGGTGGATTTGAGGGTAGGATTGAAAAATTAAACAGAAAAATCACTAATCCACCCGCACCCGCCAGGAAAAAAACACCTTCCAATGATAATATTAAGAAGAATAAATTAAAAATGAATGCAGCTTTGCAAGTAGTTGGTAAAACGAGAGCAGATGATAAAGACGGATTTTTAGTTACTTTCTCGAAATCATCTTCTAATAACTTTGAGCGAGCCTTGCACCTAGCTAAACAGTCAGATGAATATGAAGAAACAGAACAAAACGGAAATATAATATATCAAGCTTATTACAAACCAGAGAATCACTTAAGGTTCATACTTTTATATGAATTAATATCTAATTGGAAATCAACCTTTGTATTCAAAAATGGAATAATAATAGATAGAAAAAACATATCCCAAATAAATTATTGCTACGGAGATAAATTGAGGTCAGCAGATAATAACTTTTGTTTTGGCGCTTCTATGTTCACTGCAAACCCATTAGGTTGCCACCGATTAATGATACATGAAAGCCAAAAACCTTGGTACAAATGGATAAAAGGTGAAAGTGATAAGTATATATTTATAGATAAAGAAGGGATGAAAGAACAAATAGATCAAAAGGCACAAACATTCAAGATATGCCCTTCTTTTAATTACGACAATATAATCGATAACTTAAATAATTTACCAAACAAAATAGATAAAGAATCCGATTTATACAAAAAATTGTATCATAGCGACCCAGATGGCGTTCTTACTGTAACCGTTAATATTAACGACATGAATAATAAACAAACTAATAAAAGCCCGAAGAAGCAGATAAAGGGTAATACCGGTTGCGGAACATTGATTGCATTAATACCTTTGACTTTCATTATCTCTATAGTTTCAAAAATGTTAATGTAATATAATGTATGTAACTAGTGGGAGGGATATATGTGAATAACTGTGCAATTTGTGAAACAAATTTAGGTTTTTTCAACAGAAGGAAGATCGCAAATGATGAAGCAATTTGTGAAAGTTGCTTAAAGAAAGCAAAAACATTAACACCTAAGCAAATCATTAAATTAAAAACTGTTACTTTGGATGAAGTGAAACAATCAATAGAAAAATCAATTGGATCAGTAAATTATAATTTTACACCAACATATGAAGTTGGCGATGTAGTTAAGTTTGATGATAATAATAAGAAGTTTTTAATACCATTGCCAATCGAATCAATAGTAGTAGTTTATGATGATGTCGTTAGCTTCGAATTAATAGAAGATGGCGAATCTGTAGCTAGCGGTGGCGTTGGACGTGCGTTGGTTGGTGGTGCTTTGTTTGGTGGTGCTGGTGCTGTAGTTGGTGCAGTAACCGCTAAAAAGAAGCAGAAAGAGTATTGTACAAACTTAAAAATAAAATTAACTGTTCAAAACAACTCAACCCCCGACTTATATATTACGTTTTTAACCAAGAAATTAAATACAAATACAGATGCTTATAAAACGCTATATAATCAAGCGCAAGAGTGTCTTTCGAAATTAGAATTGATATGTAATAATTAAACAATCTATAGGTATACGCATTTTTGTATACCTTTTTTGTTACAATTAATAGAACATACATTCTATTTGGAGGTACTGAATGAATAATACAGAACTATTTATTATTGATTTTTATAAGACTATTAATATACTAGACACTGATTCCTTATCAATAAGCAGCATTACCGACCAATTGGATGTTAATGTTCATTACTGGGAGCATTCAAGTGCTGTTGCTTCATTTAATTACGATTGTTGCATTTTTATAGACAACCGATTGAATGAAGCAGCGCAATGGCAAGACTTTGGCCACGAGATGTATCATTACTTTTTTGATGATACTAGTTATAATCAATTAAATGAAAGTTATGGTGTATATGGAGAATCAAAAGCAGACTATTTTGCTTATCATTTCTGTGTACCGACTTTTATGTTATCTGCCTTGAAGGGAGTGAATGTATATGATGTGATGAATCTATTTAATGTAGAGTTTGAATTTGCCATGAAACGAATGGACATGTATCAAAGCAAATTATTGGAGGTAGGTGGACAAAATGCATTGCAAGAAAATCACTATTAAATCGGGGATAGTCTGGGAATGTGTAGAAGATGGGCCACGCAATCCTATGACTGGTAAGCGTAATCAAATAAGACGGAGAGGGAAAACACAACGTGAAGCTAAGGAAAAGGTGTTAAACGAGATTGAACGATTAAATGATACAGGCATTAATAGCAGTCTATCTAAACAAATGACGTTTGACAGAATTGCTGATGAATGGATTGCTACTTATGCTGCAAGTGGAGTAAAACGTGGATCAGTACGAATAAGAGAAAAAGAAATAAAAATACTCAATAAGTACCTGGCTAATGTACCAATATCTGATATTAATCATCATATGTACCAAAATGTATTGTTTACGCTTGATAAGGATGGTTACGCTTATAATACGATTAGTGGTACAAATACATGCGCCAACATGATATTTAAATACGCTAAAAGAAATCGATTAATCTCTATCAATCCAAGAGAAGATGTAATTGTTCCCAAGAAGTCAATGACGGTTGAAGAATTAGAAAATAGCAATATAGAAGAAACCTATTTTGAAGCAGATGAACTTGATAGGTTTTTAGACATGGCTTTGTCTATTGGATTGGAATTGGATAAAGAGTGGTTTTATTTATTAGCTTTCACTGGTATGCGACCAGGGGAATTGTGCGCATTGAAAAAGTCAGATTTGAATTTTGAAGATAACACAATACGGATCAGTAAGACTTTATATAGCGAAAACAACAACATGAGAGACTATGTAATAGATACAACGAAAACAAATGCAATGCGTGTGATAGGTGTGGATAATAAAATTATGGATATGTTAAAGAAACTTATCCACAAGAACGATGTGCATAAGATGAAATACAGAACAATGTTAGATGATTTTCATGATGAAGATTTTCTTTTTCAACGCCCTAACGGTTATCCATACTTAATTAAAAATATATCTACTCGTATGAAGCGTTTGTTAAAATTTTCAAATGTAACTAAAAAGCTAACTCCACATTCATTCAGACATACTCACATATCGATGATGACAGAATCAAGAGCAGAACTTCCAACAATTATGGATCGTGTTGGACATGTTGATCCAAATACCACGTTAAAAGTGTATACACATGTTACTGATAAAATGAAAGTTAAATCGGTAGAAAACTTAACGAATTACAACAAAGAAATGCTTTATAAATTAGAGAATATAAATTAATGTGATATTTTTGTGATATTTTCACTAAAAAAACGGAGTCTGCATGTCGCAAACCCCGTCACATCAACATTTATTGGACTGTAATTACATCATGCCCGGCATCGGTTCCGGTGTAATCGCAGTCTTTTTTCCCTCTTGTTATTACCCTCGAACATTACTATTATACCTTTATTAAAACAATTCCATTTTGCCTTGTTGTGATTTATTTTTATTTCCCGTGATATTTTCGTGATATTAATTTTTAAAAAAATAGACTATCAACTAAATAATAGTCTATCATCAAAAAATGTTTACTTCTATTATATACTTCATTTCAATCTGTTCTTCTTCCAGGTATATAACTTTATTCATTCCATCTATATATAGTATATTTCCGTTTATCACTTTGTGGTCATTATTTGCATAATACTTTATTTGTACTTCTAGATCATTATGCAATGCTTCTTCCAGCAACATGTTATTTTCTACAATCTGATGCTCATCTATATCTGGCATTTCTTTCTTAACAACAAATACTTCTTTTAGCATTTCTACATGTTCTGGCATCATTAATGACGTCCATTTTTTAGTACCACGATCGTGTAACTTCATCCAACCACCCTTTCCGTCAGTGGAACGACCGCTAATAAATTGTTTATAGCAAACGTGCGCCTTTCTTTACGCATAAAACAGTAAGCTGTAAAAGTACTATTATTTATTTTAATTAATTTCACGTTACGCTTTGTTGTCTTACCGCTATTTGATACATAAATAATTTCAAGCAAACCACTACGTTTTGCTGCAAATAATAATTCTTTTCGCATGATCGTTCCCTCCTTAATTTCATTATAATAGAACACTTGTTCTTTATCAAGTTGCTTATATATTTTTTAGTGGTATTATTAAATAAAAAATAAGGGAATTGATAAGATGTTATGGAATAGGTTAACGTACACAATTCATACGATTGATTACAGAGATAATTTAAAAGCGTTTGAAATAATACAAGATGGCAAGGTGCAAACAGTTTATCCTGGAAACGTTGAGGAAATGCAGCGCATTATAAACGACTTAGATAATGGCAAGGATATAGAGGGAATAGACATAAAAAAATAAGACCACCTTGGTGGGTGGTCTTTAAAACTATGAATCTTTACATCTAATATTTTTTTGTTTACATGGCTAGTTATTTAATAATTTTATAAATGTGGTATAATTCAATTGATAGGTGAAGCCTAAGCCTATCGAGTTGTCTAGTGTTTTGTGTTATTGCGTTTCTCTGTGTCTATTATCGCCCTCGTGCTAGCTGTTCGAGGAGGTGAGCAGGATTAATAAAGCACAAATAAAGGAAAAATCGTACTTTGCAATAATTCCTATTATATTTATTACTAGTTTTAACCGGATTAGTAGTGAAATGATAGATAGCTTTACGCAAGTGATACAGTCCTCTATAGAGTTGTTCACTTCTTTGGCTGAACTCATCTATATATTCTTATAGGATTCAATGCAATTTACGTCCCCCTTTTTCAAGGGGGTTTTTATTTTATAAAAAGAAAAAAACACCCTTGCCCTTGGGTGTTTTGTTGCGGTAATATTATATTGGTACCGCTCATTTTGCATCTCTCCTAGGCGAGCTAGGACTAATTTATTTCACAAATAAAGGTAGTAAGTGTTAACCGCACTCACTAAATATAGAATAATATATAGTAATGTGAATGTCAAACATGACAATTCTATAGATTTATTTTCTGGGCGGAGCGGTAAACAAAAAAGCCACCCACAATTATGTAGGTGGCTCTCGTTTTTATTGTACATCTACTTTGCGTACCCACGAATACAACTCTTTAATGAGTACATCATTTTTACCAACTTGTTGTACAGTATATGTTTTATTCTTGTGTTTCGCTGGTATCGTCACGTTGGCTCGTGAATACTTCCCAGCAGATGATTTAATTTTAACTCTACTACCGGATTTTAATGTTTTAGACTTACTGGTTGATGTGCTTGTACTAGTTTGTCCAACCAAATCTGACTTCTTGACCCAACTATACAATTCTTTAATCAACACATCGTCCTTTCCAACTTGTTGAATTGTGTACAATTTATTTTTGTGTTTAGTTGGAATAGTAGTTGTTGTTCGTGAATAGTTACCAGCGTTTGATTTAATCTTCACCTTACTTCCTGCCTTTATATCTCCAGTAGATGGCTTTGGCTTGCTTGGATTAGGTTTAGATGGCTTACTACCACTTTGTAACTTAGCTAATAAAGTAGTGTTTTGTGATGCTGTACCAGTATAATTCTTAATACCATGTTGACCGGCTAATTTCTTTCTGTTAGCAAAACTAGAATCCATCTTTTTTGATTTCATCCAGTCGACTAAACCTAATTTCCCTGTTGGTTTAGGTGTAGATGGTTTACTAGGATTGGACGGCTTGCTTGGTTTACTTGCAGTCGATCCACTACCTTTCTTTAATCCAAGGTATTCTGCAACTGCATGAGCAATCTCTTTTCCAGCGGTTTGTAAAACTTTTTTGTCTCGAAGTTTTTTGATATCAGTATTTGAGTCCATAAAACCACCTTCACATAATACTGCAACCATGCGAGTCTCTCGCGTAATGTGAAGATTATCAGTTTTAATACCTCTATCACGTAATCCATATGCTTTTAGCTGCGCATTTTGTACCAATTGAGCCAGTTTCTTTCCATCAGCACTACCTGCATGATAAAAAGTCTCAGTACCTCCATGATTACCCCACTTACTTTGAAAAGCGTTGTGGTGAAACGAGATATACAAATCAGCGCCCCAGTTATTTGCCTCATCGGTACGTGTTTTTAAAAGAACGTCAGTTTTTCCTGTTGGGTCATCTGTTCGCATTAATTTCACGTTATAGTTTTTCATTTCTTTGGCAAAAGCAACAGCTACCTCATTATTAAAATCCCATTCATATTCACCTGCTGGAGATCTTTTTCCTGGAGTAACACCAAATCCACCATGACCTGCTCCGTATGCTATTCGCATTATTTATCTTCCCCTTTCATAATTTAAAAAAGAGCGCTTATTTGCGCCCTTTTAATTCATCATCAACCTTATTTCCTGTTAATTCTTCTCTGACTTCATCACCAAGTGACTGTCCTTCACTCTCAATACTGTTTAATTTCTCAGCAATGTTTTTTGGTACTAACACATCTAATTGCGCCATGTTTTCAACGATAGACAAACCTTCATTTGCGATATAAAAAAGGACAGTAGCGAATGTTAACGCTCCGTCCAAATGAAGAACTTGGTCTATTACGTTGGCTACAATAATCATAACTAGTACGAGTAATTTGCGAGCAAAACCGAATAATGATTTCCGACTCCACAAGTTACCTTTCTTTGTCGCTTTGGTTAGTCCAGTTACAATATCCAATGCCATGAGTAGTAAGAGTAAATGTAAAAACTTCACTCCACCAAACAAATATAAATGTACGATTTCTAGATTTTCCAAATTAATTCCTCCCATTATTTATTCAACTCCTTTTGTAAGTTGTAAAACTTTCTCTTTTTGACATAAAAAATACGCCCATAAGAGCGCATGAAAAAAGCATCTCGTGAGAGATGCTAGTGCCTTTATTTATATATGTTTCTTACTCTTATCCAACAATCCTAACACCAATCTGCGCACCAAGACCTGATTCCCAAAAGAATAAAAACACTATCATAGCCAAGAACCAAGAGATGCGCCAAACCTTACTTGGTCGTACAAATTGGACAATATAAAAGATTAACCAAGATGCAAATGCAACCCCAGTAATAAACCACATATAAGTATATATTCCACCATCACTCATTCCAGCACCAAATAAAGCTAATGCATTAAACACCAACAATAGTAGCAAAAAAATAATGTTATAAATGTGAAATGCCTTCTTACTCATCATTACATCCCCTCCTCATCATATTACCTACATAGTACGATAAAAGAGGATATTAAACCATAGTAAATAGATATTAACATGGATTATTTGTATTTTGATTATTTTTCCAGCATATATTTATAATAACCTACTCTCGACATAGCAACTTGTGAAACTATTGGATCTACAATTGGATTATCATTTACTTCAAACAAATAGAGATTTCCGCTTTCATCCATACCTAAGTCAAATCCTAAGGTCATATAATCTCTACCAAGTAATTCTTCAAATTTATAAGGGATTAATCTAGAAAGCGATTTAATTTCATTGTAAACGTCATCGCCATGTTCATCATATTTTATTTTCGTGTATTTCTTAGCGTCAATTATTCCTCCGCCTTGTGTAATGTTAGAGACAACTTTTTGTCCAACACCAATTCTGACATAGTTTTTTACATTTTTCCATTTGCCATTGATGTTTTTCTCCACATGAACTCTACAATCTACAGGGTTTCCCTCTTTGTCCTGCGATAATATAAACTTTTGAGCAATAGTAGAAACTCCATTAAAGTTTTCATCATAGAATGACTGAAATTCTTTCTCGCTTAATAATTTTTCTTCTTTATTAACCCCTAACACATAATTAGAATCCTTTTTACTAATTACATACACATTTCTTCCGCCATTACTCCTAACTGGTTTAACAACTACTTTATTATATTTATCTATAAATTTGTCTATATCTTCTTTGCTTTTAACATCTATGCTCGGTATTAGATATTTTGATAGTATTGGATCATCACCGAAGGCATCATGTAGTTTATCTTTAGGAAGAGGCATCCTTTTATCCACAGATATATTAGTATTATTTGATAAATAACTTAATTTCTCCCTATACCTTCTATAAGTAAAAAGTGTTGATTTAACATCAATAAATTTGGGCAAGTCGGCTTTTACCCATGTCCATTTATCATTCACTAGAATTCTTCCTTCTACTTTATTACTATCTATTGTAATGCCTTCAGGGTTTAAATAAATAAAATCAATTCCATAATACCTACTTACTACCGCTAAGGTTTTGATAAAATGATTTGGTTTTTTTCCACGTCTCAGACATCCTACAATCATGTTTTCATCTCCTGTATAGTTATAATAATTATAGGATACCATACAGTATGTTATTAATCACTTTATCATTTGGTTGATTTATCCATTTCATCAATATGAGCTTGTCTTAATTGTTCCAATTCCATATGTTGCTCCGTGATTGTTGCATCTCTTTCTGCTAATTGACCTACTAAATTAGCAACCTGTTGGGTTAACGATGCGATGATTAAGTCTTGTCTATTAAAATTATTATCCTGCTGCATTCTCTAACAACTCCAATCTTTTATTTAAATGTTGAACATATCTAACAAGTAAAGGTATTATTTGAGCTTTTTGCATTCCGTAATAATTATCACTACCTTTAGTTACAATAGATTGATTAACTATACCTAACTCATCCAATACTTGCTTTGTATGCTGTGCACTAAACCCTAATTGCTTTTCGTTTAATCCCCTATCTAATTCACCTTTATTTTTTAATTTTAAATCAGTGTTTGTTAATTTGTACCTATACTCTATTGGCGATAAACGCTCTATAACTTCCTTGAAAAAATCTATTTCTTTTATTCCTGTTTTCATTCGTTCGTCTGAAGTTACATCTGGTTCATTTTTTAAATATATCCTATTCCATCTGTTAGGTGGAGTGCCTAAATAATAATAATTACCATCTGCATTTCTACCTCTAAAATGCGGTGATTGTGATGCGGAAGTGGTATCAAACACGAAACCATAATCACTACTACTTGAAGGATTGTAGATATCAAGACGTCTTGACGAAATTCTTCTTAAATACCGCAGATTATAATTATAATCTTCGCCATTCATGAATGTGATGGTTGGATTTCCTTCAAAATCATATGTTATTCCTCTGTTGTAATCAACAGCTGTATTTCTAAATTGCAATCTTCTTCCTGTAATGCTACTCGTACCACCATCACCTATTGTTCTTGATGTTGCCGCGATAAATCCAGTGAAATATTGGCTATTTGTATCTAATGTACTTGACCCGTTCGTACCTACATAAGAGTAAGGATTTCCAGATGAACCAGTACCCACGCCAAGGCCTGATGTTCTCGTTATATTATCGTCACCTGTTTTCGTGTAGACAATTTTATTACCGGAATTGGAAAACTTAATTTTGGCACTACCACCTAATGTGAAGTCTGTATTTTCCATTTCAAGTTTTCCGTCATTTAAATTAAATACTGTTCTACCATTTAAACTAGCCAGTATTCCACCCGCAATGTAATCTGCAAGCATTGTACCAGTATATACATAATCCACATTTAAACCTTGGCCGGTTAGCGCTTGACCAAAAGTCGCACCACCGTCTTTACTAACTCCAATACCAGCACTGTTAAACAATGTAACTAAATTAGGATTGTTTTTATCTACTGCTAGAATACCGTTGTCGCTAAACATTAATTGCGTTTGTGCATCTTGTAGAGCCTTTGTAGCGTTTTTCACTGCATCATCTAATACACTATAAGGAAGTTGTATTTTACCTTCTAACAAAGACGTAATATCTTTGATTGCGGTGTTGAGTTTGGATTGATGCCTTTTTACAATACCTTGTGTACCAAATGTATAGCTTACATCCAACACATCGCCTTTCCAGTTTCGCGTAATACTTCTTGACACTATCCTTACTTCATCATTTAAGCCAATACGTTCATCTGTCAAAAATACCCTATCACCCAATTCAGATTGAGCAATAGGATAATTTTGTTTGCGTAAATCATGTATTGTCGCTGTTACGCTTAATTTAAGCGATTCGTCTACTAGTGTTTTAAGTTGTGCATCCATTTGTGATGCGGTTGTGATGTTACCGTTTTTAATTGGTGGTGCATGTCTTACTCCTAAAATGCTTGCAAGAGGTGACGTGTACTCTCTTTTGAGTTTAGCGTTTTGCCAATCTTCGCCACCCTCACCATCACCATAATCTCCATAACCTTTTGCGTAGGTCCACAATTCGTTAGCATCAATTTCCTGTACAATATTACTAGCATTTAACCTATGCCTGTATTGATGGTTCGTATCGTTACCGATTAACGTTTCTAAATATACAGTTTTACCAACGATTCTAAATTCACATTTATAACGTTCCAATGCACGTTGAAATGTTTCTAACTTTGTATCTCCATCTCCAAAACCTTCCCACTCTACTGCTGCAAAATTTCTACCTAAAACAAAACTAAATCCTGTGTCTTCAAATATTCGATTGAAAGCTAATTGGGCTGTCATATGCTCATCGTAACGTTCGTAAATACGATCATTATTTAGCGCATCAAAAAAGAGAGGTATTCCTTTAACATCCACTGTTAAAGTTTTCCCCTCTCCCTTTTTTCTAAGGTATACAATTTTATGCTCGACTTCGTCATGATCTACAACAGTCCATAACTTATCAATTTTATTAATAAACAACTTATTTACCTTAGTTGGTAATATCATTGCACTAAACGATTGATTACCATTTGTTTCCCCTTCGTTTGTAGACGTTGCTTGTAATGCGTATTCGTTACCCTCTAAGTCTATTACGTGCATTTAATCACCTATTTCTTAACATAGTGTTTATATAATAAGTTTTGAGAAAGTATATCAATGTCTCTACAGTTATTTTCATGGTATCGGCATCATGAAGTTCCTTCATTTTTTAAATATATCCTATTCCATCTGTTAGGTGGAGTGCCTAAATAATAATAATTACCATCTGCATTTCTACCTCTAAAATGCGGTGATTGTGATGCGGAAGTGGTATCAAACACGAAACCATAATCACTACTACTTGAAGGATTGTAGATATCAAGACGTCTTGACGAAATTCTTCTTAAATACCGCAGATTATAATTATAATCTTCGCCATTCATGAATGTGATGGTTGGATTTCCTTCAAAATCATATGTTATTCCTCTGTTGTAATCAACAGCTGTATTTCTAAATTGCAATCTTCTTCCTGTAATGCTACTCGTACCACCATCACCTATTGTTCTTGATGTTGCCGCGATAAATCCAGTGAAATATTGGCTATTTGTATCTAATGTACTTGACCCGTTCGTACCTACATAAGAGTAAGGATTTCCAGATGAACCAGTACCCACGCCAAGGCCTGATGTTCTCGTTATATTATCGTCACCTGTTTTCGTGTAGACAATTTTATTACCGGAATTGGAAAACTTAATTTTGGCACTACCACCTAATGTGAAGTCTGTATTTTCCATTTCAAGTTTTCCGTCATTTAAATTAAATACTGTTCTACCATTTAAACTAGCCAGTATTCCACCCGCAATGTAATCTGCAAGCATTGTACCAGTATATACATAATCCACATTTAAACCTTGGCCGGTTAGCGCTTGACCAAAAGTCGCACCACCGTCTTTACTAACTCCAATACCAGCACTGTTAAACAATGTAACTAAATTAGGATTGTTTTTATCTACTGCTAGAATACCGTTGTCGCTAAACATTAATTGCGTTTGTGCATCTTGTAGAGCCTTTGTAGCGTTTTTCACTGCATCATCTAATACACTATAAGGAAGTTGTATTTTACCTTCTAACAAAGACGTAATATCTTTGATTGCGGTGTTGAGTTTGGATTGATGCCTTTTTACAATACCTTGTGTACCAAATGTATAGCTTACATCCAACACATCGCCTTTCCAGTTTCGCGTAATACTTCTTGACACTATCCTTACTTCATCATTTAAGCCAATACGTTCATCTGTCAAAAATACCCTATCACCCAATTCAGATTGAGCAATAGGATAATTTTGTTTGCGTAAATCATGTATTGTCGCTGTTACGCTTAATTTAAGCGATTCGTCTACTAGTGTTTTAAGTTGTGCATCCATTTGTGATGCGGTTGTGATGTTACCGTTTTTAATTGGTGGTGCATGTCTTACTCCTAAAATGCTTGCAAGAGGTGACGTGTACTCTCTTTTGAGTTTAGCGTTTTGCCAATCTTCGCCACCCTCACCATCACCATAATCTCCATAACCTTTTGCGTAGGTCCACAATTCGTTAGCATCAATTTCCTGTACAATATTACTAGCATTTAACCTATGCCTGTATTGATGGTTCGTATCGTTACCGATTAACGTTTCTAAATATACAGTTTTACCAACGATTCTAAATTCACATTTATAACGTTCCAATGCACGTTGAAATGTTTCTAACTTTGTATCTCCATCTCCAAAACCTTCCCACTCTACTGCTGCAAAATTTCTACCTAAAACAAAACTAAATCCTGTGTCTTCAAATATTCGATTGAAAGCTAATTGGGCTGTCATATGCTCATCGTAACGTTCGTAAATACGATCATTATTTAGCGCATCAAAAAAGAGAGGTATTCCTTTAACATCCACTGTTAAAGTTTTCCCCTCTCCCTTTTTTCTAAGGTATACAATTTTATGCTCGACTTCGTCATGATCTACAACAGTCCATAACTTATCAATTTTATTAATAAACAACTTATTTACCTTAGTTGGTAATATCATTGCACTAAACGATTGATTACCATTTGTTTCCCCTTCGTTTGTAGACGTTGCTTGTAATGCGTATTCGTTACCCTCTAAGTCTATTACGTGCATTTAATCACCTATTTCTTAACATAGTGTTTATATAATAAGTTTTGAGAAAGTATATCAATGTCTCTACAGTTATTTTCATGGTATCGGCATCATGAAGTTCCCACCCTTCTAACCATTCAAGCTTCCTCGTCATTTCTAAAACTGCAGCAGGTATTCCTGATTGATTAGCACACTCAATCATAGAGTTAGGTGAAGCGCCAATTGTGTTATATGCGAAATCGTGATAATCATCTTGTGGAAAAGTTGGATACTCGTCTTGCCATTTTCTCCCTAACTTCATAAACATCTTGGCACCGGCATGTTGAAACACTTCATTAGATCCAGTTATATAAGATAAATACCCATCACCATACCAAGACTTATTATGATAATCTATCCATCCGACAAGTTCATCATAATATTCTTGCATGAGACCTATAATAGCTTGCGTTTCTGGTTCACGATTAGAATATTCTCCATCTTTCGTTATACTTAAAGGGAAACTTCTGTTTATGTCTTTATTGTTTGTTGAATTTCTCCTGTATTCATCAAAGCCTGACGGATTAACAACTGGTACAATTAAAAATTCCGTGTTAAATCTAAAAAACTCAAGATGCTCATGTGATTTCCAATTTTCACAAATTAATTTCACAACATTATACAGACCTAAAACAGTTCCCTTTTCATCTCCGTGAGTTCCTGATGATATACCAAAAACAGGATTGCTGTACTCTTTGATTGTTCCGTCATTATGCAATTTATTTGGAATTAATGAGTAGCAGTATATCTTTTGGCCATCATACGCTTCACCGATTTTATTTCTTGATATATAGTCTGGGTATTCGTCCATTAAATCATTGTATAAACTATAAATTTCGTCAGTTGTTGTCTCTTTTAAGTTTTCTAAAACTAACAAATCTTCTTTATTAGGTTCATAAATCCCGTTTAATTCATCCGCAAAATAAAAGCCACTAAATAAATCATCTCTTCTATCTTCTGATAGTGACATTCCTTTTAATAAGTATTCTGAGAGGTAGGACGTATCAATAACATCAAAGTAAGATTTATTCATATCATTTACAAAAGCATCAAACGCTTCTAACTTTGGCTCGTTACCTTGCCCGAAAACTTCCGTCAAATCTATTAAAATTACGTCTTTTATACCAAATGTAATTTCACCCTCAGATTCTCCAAAGTTAAAACTAACCGATAAATTGTCTGATTCTCCTTCTTCGTGTTCATATACAACTGACGCTCTTTGCGATACGTTCAAATCATTTGATGTCTTTAATAACGTTCTTTTCGTACCAGCAAAAGATACATAAGCCATCACAACATCAAAGCTGCTCTCATTTGTCGTTTGTAGTGCTTTAAAATTGAAGCTCAAATAGTACTTATGACCTTTGTGAAGCTTTTTGTTATAAAAATTACTTTCCATTTCTTGCGTTATAACATAATAGGTGTTTGGATTGACACTTCTTTTTCTTGTAAGCCACCCATCAATTAATGTTAATGTCGAATTTGCGCTCCAACTCGCTAATCCATTTGACATATCACCATTACTAACCAAGTTTTTTAAACTTGTTACTTTTTCATCTTTTGCAAATTTCACTTCCATTGTGTTTCTTGCCACTTCTATCACTTCAGGTGTGATTCTATCGTCATTACTTGTTGTAAATATCACTCTCACATAACAATTTCTGTCCACGACGAAATCATAATCTATCCATGAAGTTGCACCAAATGCTTCACCATCGATTTCGTTATACAAATAAATAGATTGAAGATAATCTTTATATCCACCAAGCAATCTAATAATAGTTCCTTTATTTACCTTTATAAACCTCGTTCTGATTCTTCGTACGTTGTTCGTTTCCATGCCTACATACGCATCTTCATTTTGCGGTAATCTGACAAGTGAACCAATGTCCAAGTCTGCAAACTCGTGAATTTTTGAATAACCACTAGAATAAGTGGCATTCGCTAGGCTTTCTGAAAGTTGTCTAGCTTCTACGGACCCTTCACTATTAATTATTTTAATTGGTTTAAAATACTGTGCTAAACTAATGTCAGTTTGATCAGAATTATCATCATCGGACAACATCACAACAATATGACAATCTACATCAATGACATAGTCTGATTTCATCCATCCGGTATCTTCTATTTTTACGTCCGGATTGTTAATTTCATACTTACCAATATATAAATTTTTATTTTCATAGTTAACTAGTCCGATTAATGTATTCTTTTTAACCTTAATTTTATCTTTAAATCTTATTCTGTTCTTGTTATTGTTTAATTCACCATTGGACCGTATACCGCCTATGATAAAAAGTGGATTCATCTCATTCATTGTTAATGCACCTGATGTATCAACGTCTAATTTTTCATAGTCTATTGATTTTTTATTTATTTTACTAGCTTGGTACGTTCCACCTTTTTTCCATTTTGACCCTTCCCAATAATACCAATCACCATCAACTATATAAATACCATCGTCACCTTTTGGAAATTCTTCTTCAAGTTCTTCTAAACTATCAAAAACACCCTTTGGACTTCCATCGAAGACTATTGTTCCGCCATTATCATAAAAGTTTTTCAAATCATATAACTCTTTAAAGTTATTGTTAATATCATTTCTTGTTTTTCTATCCCAAAATGCATCTATTATACGTCTCGCCATCGTATCACTCCTATAAATAATAAAAACGAAAGTCAAAAGAGACCTTCGCACTGTCTGCACCTGTTAATCTAAATTCGTTCCATCCAGGTGCTAATGTTATATATTTTCTATTTGTCTTTCGTAAATACTGTAAATTATTGCTCGTTATATTGGGACCATCTAACTTAATTAATTGATTATCGTTAACTGCTTCGGTCACTTTAAAAATATCGCCTGTCGTTTGATTTTTTAATTGTAAATAGTCTGTACTACCTTTAACATCACTAATTTCTATCAATAAATCTTGCTCGAACGGATGAACCTCTATTCCAGGATTAAAAATTTTAAATGATGTGTTCGTATGGGTATAAATCAAACTATCGTCATCTGCAATTAAACCCATGCCAAACCCCCACAATTCATCATCAGATACTATTCCTGAAATTTCCTTTTTAAGTTTACCCTTTATAGTGCCATCAATATCTTCTGGCTTTATATCATCGCCACTTACATCACTTGTAGAAAAATGCACACCTATTTCAATCACATCGTTATCTATTTCAATAATTGTTTTCTCAGTAGGATCAATTGTTATTCTTCTTTTGTAACCTGCATTGTTGAAGAAACTTACTTTCAAATCCGCAATAGAGCTTGAGTTTTTTATCACATAATTTATTCCACTTAATACTTTTATTTTTTTATTCATTCTTACAGAACGCGAATTTGTATTTGTACCAGTACCGCCAACAATATTCACGTAATATCCCTGCGTCCATAAATTAGGGACCATCCGCATCAACTCCGGATTGTCTATATCTGCACTTGTTCCTACCGATTCGGATACACCTTTTATTCCGATAAAATTCACATCAAAATTACCGAATATGTTTTTTTGTGGAATTTCATAAGGAAACTCTACTTTTACCAACCATCGTTTGCCTGGAAGTCTTTTTTCTATTAAATAAAACGGTTCATCCGTCCGGAAAATCATAAAAATTTCATCTCTCAACAGTGAGAAGTCTTTTATATCTTTTGAAGTCGCACGGTACATGCCCGTTATATATCTAACGTCGTATGTTGTACCATGATCAACGACTCCGTTCCTTCCCTCAGCATTTTCAAAAACATGCTCTGGTGTCGGAGAGGAAATCAAAACATTTCTCGTTTTAATTCCGTAATCTAATAGATCGTAAGTAGTGCCATCTAATCGTTGAATTAAAGTCATATTTCCCCTCCTTTAAAAGTAATTAATCCCCGCATTAATTGCGTTATTTTCGTTAACGACATCAGTTACTTTTTCGCCATCAATATAAATGCTAGTCTCTTTATTAGCTATGGAGTTTAACAATTTAACAACTAGCGAATCGTCATATTGTTTTGAACTAGCATAATTGTTAATGTTATTTGTTGTTGCATTTCCTCGAAATCCCGCATCTGGAAAAGCAGCAAGCGCCATTTCTGGTGATGCGTAATTTGTTATTTTACCAGTTAATGAGTCCAATGCTTTAAACACTGACATTGCATTATCTTCAATACCGATTGCCATTCCTTCTGGTAACATTTTACCAATCTCATCTCTAAACAATCTTGATGGTGAGTGTATTTGTAATGATGCTTTCATTGTTGCAGCTACTTGGTTAGCAATACGTCTTGCAGTTGCCATTACAATCCCACTACCTGCATTTAAGCCACGTTCCAAGCCTGCCATAGCGTATAGTCCAATTGACTGAAATTCCATGTCAAAGCCATTGAATTGGTTAATTGTATCGATGGCTAGTCTTTGTGCTGCATTTAATACAACTTGTGTACCACCTTCGATACCTAGTTTCAAGCCATCTGTTAAGTCTTCTCCAATATCCATAAACACCCTTGATGGAGAATTTGTTTTAGATGCCTTTCTTGTTCCTTCTTCCGTTGCTTCCGCTAAGTCACGACCTGCATCAGCACCTTTATCCACATTGTCTAAAATACCCTCAATATAACCATCAACTATATCTTGACCAACAGTGTCAAAACTTGCATCCCTTGCAGCAGATTGCATTGTTTCAGGAAGTGCTGTTATTTCATCTTTTAATAACTCAGCGCCTTCCTCCATGCCTTCGCCTAAACTTTTAGTAAATGCATCAGTAGATACATCTGCGCCTTTCTCCATTAAGTTGGCAAATTCTTTTAATTCCGCATCACTCATGTCATTAATGACCGCTATTTCTGCAGCAGAGTCTGGACCTAAAGTTTCCAACCAATGCAAGAAGCCTTCATGTCCATTTTCGGTAGCATATCCCATTAATTCAGATATGTTTTCGCCCCACTCTTTCATCATTTCTTGATTATGTTTGAGGTTTTCAATCATTTCTTCGGCGGATGCGCTCGATTCGTCATTAATCTTTTCAAATGCATCTGTCGTTATTTCGTATATCTCTTGATACGACTCTTGCATGCTTGCTACTAATTCTTCGTTCTTTTCAATCCAGGCATCCACCATTTCCGCTTGGCTAATACGACCACTTTCAACTAGTTCAATCATTTCAGACATTGAACCTGTCATTACTTCATTTGCAGTTTCCCATTGTTCAACTAATGCAATGTTCGTTTCTTTTAATTCTTCTTCTTGTTCCTCAAGCTCCATTAAGGCTGCTCTATGGCCTGCAACGTTGAATGTAGAATCTTCTATTAATCTATTTGCTTCTTCTTGCGCTTCGTTGTTTTCACGTAATAATTCGACTGTTTCTGCTTGCTCTTTTTCAATTTCAAGTTGTCGTTCTAGTGCATCGGTATATGAAGTCTTTTCTTTCATCAAGTCGACGTGTGCTTGCATTTCGTCGAGTGAAGTACTAAGTGCATCATTGTTTTCGTCATAAGCTACATTCAGACCATCGACTGAATCATTCAGTTCGTCTACATATGATTTTAGCTTTTGTTTTTCAACTGCGCTCTTTTCTTCCTTACCGGATAACTGTTCAATGTTTCTTATTAATGATTCATTCGCTTTTTTGGTTGCGTACGTTTTCGCTTCTTGGTCCTCGTACGCTTTGTTATTACTTCTTACATTCTCGGCCAAATCATCTGTTGCATCGCCTAATTCTTCTGTTTTAGATGTAAGCTTTTCACTTTCACTGCCTGACCGTTTAAACCATTTAACAAGCGCTATTGTACCTGCTGTTAATAAACCGATTCCAGTCACAACCCAACCGATAGGACCCATAAGAAAACGTATTGCAGCACCAAATGCGTAAGTGACTGGTGTTGCGATTGTTTGTGCGGCAGTTGATAGTGATATCGAACCTGTTAGCACTCCAAATGCTAATGTTAGTAAGTTAACCGCACCACCTTGCGCCGCTTTAGCGACTGTATCAGCAGTTGTGGCACTTGTAGATGCAGCTTGCGCTGTCATTTGAGCGGTTGTCATAAGCGTGAGTCCTTTGGTTGATGCAGTGGCTATTGCAATAACGCCATTCATCGCTGCAAATGCCGCTTGCGCTTTTGTGATTACAACATAGGATCCATAAGCTGCCATTAAACCAATGATGGCTGGCGATAATGTTTTGACAACTGGTATGGCTGCCTTAACACCGTCTGCAAATGCTATTACATAAGGCGTTGATGTCTCAATCGCTCGAACAATAACAGCAAATGCTCGTCTTACTACGACTTTCATACGATCAATATTTTGAGCAATATCACTACCAGTTACATTTTTAGATAAATCATTTAAAGCATCGATGATATTAGCAAGACCAATAACAGCAGCTGTACGTAAGTTTTCAAATGACGTTGCGATTCCAAGTGTATTCTCTCGTGCTAAATCAGCCATTATTCCTGTACCAGTACCGATTTCGATTAATTTGTCGTTAAATTGGTCAATGGTCACTGTACCATCTTGTAATGCTTGGTATAAATCGTCTTTCGCACTTGCGCCTGCATATCCAAAACCTTCTGCAATCTTAACTAAGGCAACGTCCATTGTTTCGGACAAAGTATTCCATGTGTCCATTTGGATTTTACCTATTTGTAAAGCTTTGATATATTGCTCTGTACCACGTTCTGCTTGCTCCGCACTTGAACCACTACCTAATAAAGCGTTATTCAATGCTAATGCAGTGTCGGTCGCTTTATCAATGTCATTAAATGATGTATACATACGTTGTGCGCTTTGAGCAATATCATTTAGTTTGGTGGGCAATCCGTCAATTCCATCGGCTAAGTTGTCCATTGCACGTTGTGAATCTTCTGCAGATACTCCTAAAGCTTGCAATACTTTAGGAAACGCATTTAACGTATCAAAACGCTTGATAGCACCGTCTAATGACTTTCTAAGTACATTGAATGCAGCAGCACCAATTGCGATTAAACCAAGTGATTTAGCAAACTTTTTAACGGAACTTTCTGCGCCGCCCGTTTCCTTACCAACTTCTTGTGCAGACTTTCCCATTTTGTCCAATTGATCAGATGTAATTTCCGCTTGTTTTCCGTCTACATCTACAAGGATTTTTATTTTGCCATCTGCCATGCTATTCCTCCTTTCTTAGTCGATATACATTCTGTAGCTTTTCCATATTTTCTTTTGTATCTGCGCTATCATGTTTGGAAGGCTTCCAATTACGTATCTGAATGATTTTTTGCAATATCGTATTTGATGGTAAACCGTTCAATAGAGCTTTAAATTCAATCCATTGCATTTTGCCTTGCTCATCAAATAAGTTGATGTTGTATGCTTGTCTAAACGATGCGTATATGTATTCAGCATCTTGTTCAATGTCATAACTTTCATCGCTTTCTTCTTCGTTTTCGACTGGCATTGGATTGCCTAGTAAGTCATATTTGATAGGCTCTTTTACCTCTTGTATGATGTAATTTGTATAAATGTACTCCCATAATTCAAAAGGTTGTTCCGTCTTTTGTTCATCAAGTAATAAACGTAAGCAAATCATTACTTTTTCATGGTCGTACAAGGCTTTATCGTCAAGTACATCGAATAGGTCTAAGACGTTATCAAATGCTAAATCTAAGCTGTATTCAACGCCTTCAAACTCGATTGGTGTGATTAATGGATTGTTTAGCTTCATCTACATCACCGCTTTGTTTTCTGTTGTTTCTTCTTTGCGTATGCTTTTGCTTTTTCGGATGTCGTTTTTGTTCTTTCTTCCGTTAATTCGTTCATTCGTTCAGCGATTAGTTCGCCAATTGGATCTAATGCACTTTCTAACGCCTGTGTATCGGCATAAACTGCGTATAATTTATCGAATGTTCCATCGCCAAACAAAGCATCATATTGAATGGCTACACTCTGTTTTGTGTATTCAAATGCTTCATCAAGGATTGCCAAGTCAACATCATCTGCGCTGTTTATTTCGTTTTCATCTGGAAACTCAATGTGCTTTGTTTTCTCGTTTAATTCTTTCATTTTTTCGTTTATGACATTATCTACATTGATATAATTTCGTAAGGCTTCTGGTGACGTTGAAAACCATAACTCTACATCGCCAATTTTCACTGGAAAACCTGTTTTTTCTACGTTTATTTGAACAACATTGCTCATGTCCATCGCTCCAATCTATTTTTATACAAAAAAAGAGACAGATTGTTAGTCTGTCTCTAAGTCAATTCTATTGTTGCCCCAACCGTAGTTGGTTCAATATTTCCAACCGATGGGGGAATTACTCCCCCGATGTGATGTCCGTTGCTTCTGGAATTTCGTTGTAGCGTAATGTACAAGAGAATTCTTCAAAGTCACTAGCAGGACCTGCGCCCGCAATGATATCTAATGCGGATGCAACCCCTACCCATTCTTTTTTACCGTCAGCACGTACAACACGATGCCATAATAAACGACCATCGCCGACCTCGTCTTGCATTTCGGCAATTAATTCTTGTGCTTCATCTTCTGGATCATATTGTCCTTCTGGCGTATAAGCACGTGCAACTGATACAACCTCTTCTTTCGGTGTTCCATCCAATTATGTTACGAATAAATTCGCTAGATTTATCCTTCTATACGTTTCCGTATAGTTCAGACTATATCATCATCTAGGCATTAAAAAAGAGAGCCTAGAAGTTCCCTGTTTCCACTCGCTTGAGCGTACTCTACTTCCTACACCTAAAAAAGATGCGGTTTCGATAGTCGTTGAACCTTTTCCAGTTAAGGAACTTGGCTGCTGATTATCTAATCCTAATCATTTTCGAACATTCACGCTTACCGTTTCCGGTTACGTTGTAGTTGATTAGGCTCTAAAGACCTTCCAGCAATTAAGGGAATTTAGTGCGGGCAATGTTACTGACCCGCATAATCTGCATACTCTTCCGTTTCCTCGTTTGGTTCCACACCAATATCAGTGATGTACTTTGCTAAGTGTAACCATCCTTCTTTGCTAGGCTCTGACCCCTCAACGTACGGTTGTACATAATGTTTTCTAAGTGCGTTCTTATTTCGTGCCATTTAATTATCCCCTTTCAATACTGTTATTTCGGCTCTGATATTCAATAAAAAAACGAACCAACCTTGCTCATTGATTTGGTCAATGAAAGGCTTGTCCGTTATCGTTATTTCTGTAAATATAAAACTATCGTCATTGCTTTCGAGTGTTTCTAATTGTTCAAGCGCATTTTGCACTTCCCACAGCGTTTCATGCAACTTTTGTTGTGTCTTACTTTTCATAGCAAATTCAAAGTTAAGGTTTTGATCAGTTGTTCCGTCCATGTAAGTCTCTGTAATCTGACTTCCCGGCATCGGATAGACAACAAACGATTCAGTGGCTAATAAATAACCAATGGATAAAGGTACGGGAATATCGAGTGTATTCACTTGTTCAGTTAATCGCTCTATAAAATCCATTTAATATCCCGCTCCTTTCAAGTAAGCTTCTGTCAGCTTGTCCATATGCTTTGCCTTCATTCGTAAATCCCAACGTCTGCCTGTACCTGGTGTTGTATAGTTATATACACGATGTCCACCTTTACCAACAAAGCCGTAGAATTGCGCCCTAGCATAAGGTGTGTTGTAATTTATCGCACTTCCATCAATATCGACTGTTGCAGTGTTACGCAATATCCAGTCCTTAGCTGGCACATATGGGTCCATACTAGCCAATGCTTGGTTAGCAACTGCATAATGTCCTTTCTGATGCGCTTGTCTACTTACCTTCGCCTTTGCCTTATTTAAATCTACAATGACTCTAACCATCTAAATCACTTCCAATTCGTAAGCGTAAAGCGTATTACTAAACGCATCGTATATTGGTATTACTTTCGTGATGACATGGTCGACACCGTCATAAACAATGATAGATTCATTTATAAATTGTGGCATAGGTGTTGTGATACCTTCGTAGCAGAATATAACTGCATTATATAGCAGTTGTTTTCCGCTTCTGTCGGAAGTGTATTCAGCACCACGATCAATACGGCAGTTTTCAATAGTTTTCGCTTCTGCATGCTCTGGCTCATTCCAAGAATTAATTCCTGTGTATTCCTTATACTCGAACGCATCAATGCAAAATTTCTTAGGTGGTTTAGGCATTACCATCTTGTAGCCACGCCCCTATAAAGCAAACCAGTACCATTCAAGTACATATACACATCTTTCGATATGAGTTTGTTTGCTTCTCTTTGATTATTTGCACCCATTGATACTTGCGTTCGACCTGCTTGGAAATTTAAAGGACTGTTGATAGTGCTTGATGATGTACCGCCTAATTCATGAAAATGCTCTACTTGTGCTGCAATAGCTTTCTTGAACTGTTTTTTTCGAAACTCATGATCCGTTTCTAAATCATTAAACTGATAAAAATGACGAGTAATGCCATCGATAACATCACTCGCCTTAGGTAATAACTTTTTGAATTCAGTTTCTTCTATTTCATCGAAACCAAATTCAATATACTTGTCATACGTTAAGTAAGGCATTTACTCGCCCCCTTTAATCTTCTGGTTCTTCCGGGTCCGGCTCAGGCTCTGGTTCTTCAAAAGTTCCCACGTTAATGATTTCATCGACTGGATCAACTACTTCCCTGTCGGTTTCCTCGCGGTCAACTTCTTCTCCATCTTCATAAGTAACTTTATAAGTCACTTTTGTGTAACCATCGACACCTTCTTGCGCAACTTCTTCTTCACCTAATGGCAAATCGTCAGTTTCATTTCTTACTGTATCGTATGCAACGACATCAATTTCTTCTGTCACTTCGCCTGTTGTGATTTCAGGCAACGTCTTAAATGCAGGAATATCAACACGATTCGATTCTTCTTCATCTTCAAATCGCACTGCTTGATATGTTCCTTTTTCAATTTCTGTACTTGGGTCAAGCCCTGTAATCGAAAGAGGACTTTCGCCCTCAACGACTACATCATCGCCTTTATAAATTTTAAACATTGAAAGTCCTCCTATTCTAATGTGATTGTAGCGCCATCTTGTGATGGTTCCACGTTAGTGATTACAGGGTCACTTACTTTCCCTCTTCTGCTCCTCCGATAGTGACTTTAATCATACCGTCTAAACGCTCTGGGAAGATTAACACTCCGGATAATAATACCGTTTGTACAGATAACGTTTCTAACTGTTGTCCGTGAGAAACTCCGATATAACCGAATTGATCAGTATACATGTTAAACTCTGTGAAAGCTTCGGAATTAGCAGCAATATATGCTACTTGTAAGTTATCAGCAGCAGTTGCGTATACTTCGCCTTTCGGAATTGTGTTGTTTAATATAACAACTGTTCCAGTAACGTCAGTGTAGTAACGTAAACCAAATTGCGATTCAAGTGTAATTGCTTTGTTTGCAATTTCTGTTGCTACGTCCATTGGATTAACAAATGCTACCGCTGTGATTTCATCATCTTCAAATAACGTTTCTAATGAACCCCACGCAGATGCTAATGCACCTTGTAATGTTCCAGGATTTAAGTTTTCCTGTTCCGTACCGTGTGTCTTGATAGTATCGAACAAGTATTTACGAACACCTTTTTGCACCTCTTTAATAAGTGCATCATCTGTACGGTTAATCGCTTCGTCACGACCGTATTTCTGAATAGCTTCAACAGTTGTCACTTTACGGTACTTATCTAAAGTGATTGTTTTTGTTTCAGCAGGTTGTGGCGTTACTTTTGATAAAGGAATTAATTCTCCTTCGCCAATATCACTTTTCGCTAACTCAACTTTCGGAGCCTTATACATCGTCAATGTAAATCCGTCTTGCACTGGGATTTGACGAGTAATTCCTAATGCTTCGATAAACTTAGAAAAATTCTCTCCAAAACGGTACGCATAATCAATGGACCGTGCATCTAAATTGCTAAAATTATCTTGCTTTTGTGTATTTGGTTCTGGATAGTTATCCGCGCGATCAAACTGTTTAATGTTTAATGTTAATAATTGTTCTTTTTTCATTTGTACATTTTCCTCTCTTATTTAAATAGATGTCTGTTCTCCGCAATCATCTTTTGACGTTTTGTACTGTTTGGCTCTTGCATGATTTGCTCTCTAGTCAAAACTCCGCTTCCTTTGTTGTGTTGACCAGTTGTAAAGTTAGGTTTATGCCCTTCTTCTTGTTCTTGCTTAAATAAAAAGGCTTTTGATTCTTTCAAACTGTCAACTTGTTCGTCTAAGCCGATAACTTTTCCATCATCGCCAATAACTAGCTTTTCTTTATCGATAAGACCTGTCGCTAGGTCTGTATCATGGACCTGTCCATTTAAAGCTAATTGAATAGCATTCTTGATAGTTAAATCGGCTTTTTGTTGCTCCAACTTTGCTTCATAATCAGCTTTTGTTGTCTTGTTCGCTTCTTGAAGTTGGTCAATTTTAGCTTGCATGCCTTTTGCATCGACTTTCTTCAATTCTTCGAGTTGTTCGTCACGATCAGTCAGTTGTTCGCTTAAATTTTCGTTTTGAGCTTTTAGCGTGTCGACTTCGCCTGCTTGCTTCTTTAAATCGTTAACTGACTTTCCGTGTTCTTTCATAACAGAGTCAATTTGCTCATCTGTTAGACCTAATTTCTTCAATTGTTCTCT
>RWZD01000034.1_pt1 | contig 43219 bp, 73 predicted proteins | sample 2187771 | NCBI WGS metagenome assembly RWZD01 (sample SAMN10531866, study PRJNA481165) | viral metagenome | isolation source: viral particles purified by filtration and ultracentrifugation from about... | place: USA: Tennessee
TGGTCTGCCCCATCTTTCGAGTGCTTCAAAGTCCTCTACTAATACTTGTAGTCTGGTGCCATCCTCTCGCTCTGGACCAAGTCCAATTAAAGCTGTATAAATGTCACCACTCTCTTTACGTCTGATTGACTGCAAGTCTTTACCAAACGTAACTTCTCGACCTCTCCAAGCGCCTACTTGGTCAACTAAATTAACGAGTCGATTAGTAACTTTTAATCCATTGTGCATTATTTCAAAATCAACCTCTAAATCAAACTCTCTAGCAATGCGTTTTATATACTCGTGAGGATTCGTCCAATTTTCAAATGATATAGTGATCGTTCTATCAGATTCAACCACACCTATTTCATGTTCAGTATTTTGTAATGCACGACCTAAGTGTTGTTGAGCTGTACCTGTAAAACTAAAAGGTTCAATGGCATCCTCTTTACTTAAATCTAGGTAACTAGCATAGGTAAGTACTTCAAAGCCTTTACCACGCTCTCTTTCGTCAATTACTTCATCTATTGTAAATTCGACTAGTTGCTGTGCATATTCACCAGGCATAATGACTCTATTGCCTTTTACGATATGTTCGTCATATTTACGTTCTCCAATTAATTCAAAATCAAATGTTTCAATGTTATCTTTAAGTGATTTATGATGCACAGGATCACCCGTTATGTCTTTAGCGGTAACAATTGATAAGATGTTATCGTTCTTTCCATCTGTAAAATGGATGATGTTTCCGATTGATGACTTGGCTCCTGTTAGTCGATCGGCATCATCCAATGTGTAAGTATGTCCACCAATAAACATTGAAGCTAGTTGTGTTTGTGACATTTGTTCACCTCTTTTATTGCAAAATAAAAAGCACCTCGTAGTGAGATGCTTAATTGATTTTAATATTCGACATTAGACAACAGTTAGTCGAGTAACTCTTTTTCTAATTCATATCGTTCAGCTTCCTCAAATGTGACTATTTTTCGATAAACAAAAACATGTTCTCCTGGAGTGGTTTTTTCACCCCATAATTCCCATTCTGTATTATTTAGTTTTATTTCCGATTCTTTATAAACAACAGTTTTACCTTGTTTTTCTAGTTCTTTAAAGTTAATCACTTAAGCCACCTCACAAATACTTCTGCATCAATTCCTTCCCCACTTTGAAATGCACCACTTATCCTTAAATCAATTCTTATCCTTCTTCCTACATCAACTCTCGTGGGAAGGGAGATTTGTTGCCCGCTTTTCCTTGCTTCATTAATTGTAGGATATAGATATACAGATGGTGAAGTACTCAACCCTTCCGAATCAGTTGACCAACTCATTGCAGCGTAATCTTCGAAAGTGTGGTTGATTGGAACTCCTGTCGGTTCTATTATTGGGAAGGTCCACAACTTATAACCTTCATCAGTTGAAAAGTTACCTATCACGCTTCGGATTCGCGCATAAATAAAAACACCTATAACCCCATCCGGTATATCTAAATACCTACGTTCTGTTTCAGAGTAAACTCCTCTTTCGATTGCCGTGACTTCCTCAACATTACTCCCATATACTTGAGTAGGCAAAGGATTCTGTTCACTTGTGACAACCCAATCTTGTAGTTCATGATTCCATATTTGCGGTAGAATAATAGGGGTTAATCTACCGTCAATTTCTAGCCATTGTTTTTTCATTGGTTTTGTTTCGTATGGCATTGTATCAACTCCTACTTATATTTTTCTCTGAATCTAACTTCACCAGTAAATGTGTCTGGTGGATTGATTTCTATTTGACTGTATCCTTTAGGTAGCTTAAAAAACTCCGCTCCAAAGTCTTTTAGCATCATGGAATCCTCACCGTTGATTAATATTTCTTCCATTGCATGGTCAAACGTGACGGTATCGCCTTCATATAAAATGTAAGGAGTTTGATCTTCCTCTACTTTATTTAACTTGTAGACATCAATATGGTTAATTCTAGCTAACCTAGGTCTAGTTGTTTCTTTGTAATATCCGATATAAACGCCAATGTACCTTAATGGTTTATCTGCGTTATCAATCCTTGTGGTTAGTAATCTTCCGTTTTTTCCTCTCACTTGCTTACCACGAAGTCTCCTAGCCACACGAGTTCTGATTTCATTGCCCTCACGAATAAAACGTAAATACCATGTCTGAGAACTTCCCACACGGTCATGGTTATAATTCCCACTATAATGTGTGTAGTTTTTACCATATCCGACATACTCACCAGCACGAACTAGTCCTATCCGTTGCTTTAAAGTTGGGCTACCATCTAGCATACCCATCTTACCTATGATAGACATATCCTCAGCAATTAAATAAATCTCTACCCTTAAAGTTTCACCAACATTAGGAGTGTCCAGATCAAAATGCGTTTCTACTCTAAAATCTTCCAAGGACTCCGGTAGTGTTTTGATTTTATAACCACCATGGTTTTTTTCTGTACTAGAACCGTAGTTTGATGCATAAATACCAGTCACATCACCAGTTAATGATCCGTTTCCGATATTAAAGTTTTCGTCTAGTATTACAGGATCATTGTGCCAACTTGATAAGGTACTTCCATCTTCATTCATAGTAAGTGTTCTTTCCTCGACAATCTCATCGCTACCTTCTTCCAATGGGAAGCCAAGTAAGTTATATTCGTCATTCACGTTGTTGACCATGGCAAATGTGGCTTTTTTAGTTGCAGTTAATTCAATGATTGGTTCTGTTGCTTCGTTGCCTTCGTTGTTAATCATCATGATGTCTTCGGCTGGTATGGTTTTTTCTTCTTTGGAGTAAGCGATAGGATCGGAACATAAAAATAACATTTCCCCGACTAAATCGTTTGAATCTTCTTCCGGAAAAACCAACTCCGATAATGATGCATAGTAAAATAAATCTTTATCTGTAAATTCTAGTACGTGTTTTCTTCCGCCTAAAAGCCTTTTTAATTCAATTATTCTATCTCTAAAACCTTCATTGGTATTATCACTTAATTTAAACTTAACTATAATTTCCGCAACGTCGCTATAGTCTCCGTCACGCTCTATTGCCCCGTCTTGATTATTCATTTCTTCTAAAACTATTTTGTTGTATAAATCACCCCTACCACTTACAGTAAGAGTTCTAAAGCTTCCTGTGTCATCTGTGAGTGCATCGTCTAACGTTATGCCATTGAAAATTGTGTTAATTGATAGAGAGGCATTGCCTGCGCTCTCTATCGTATCAACGAATCCATACAAGCTATCACCTCCTAAGTGAACCTTCTTCTTAAGTCATTATTTCTGTCTTGAACTTCTGTTATATCTTCGACAAATCCATAGAAATCTCTCTTTCCGATAGAAACATTTATATGAGCGGGTTGCTTTGCACTTACTCCTTCTGAATACATATCGCTAGCACGTCTTCTAGGCCTTGTTAATGAAGATCCAATAACTATGTTTGGCTCACCAACTTCTCTCATTGATGCCATCATGTTTTCCATTGCTCCGATAGCCAATGACTTCCCTCGTTTAATGCTATCTGCTATAGTTCCTCCGAAATTCAGTTTATGCAAGTCCGTTAATGGACCATCTTTAGCTGGGGAGAACGGTAATAGATTTCTTACCTTACCCATTAAATTTTCGGCAGCAGCTGTTACTTTGCTTGCAGCAGCTTTAATACCGTCAGCAATCATACTTACAATTTTACTACCAGCGTTTTTAAATGCGGACCCCATGTTTGTTACGACATTTAAAGCTCCTTTAATTCCGTTTGAAACAGCACTCCTAACTCTACTCATTGCGCTCGATACAATACCTCGCAACGAATTAAATATATTAGATATAGTGCTACGTATAGAGTTAACCACTGATGACACAACTGATCGTATCGCGTTCCATACGCTAGATATTGTTGAACGTATAGAATTCATTACTCCAGATATAGTTGATCGTATAGCATTAAAAACAGATGAAATAACTGATCTCACAGCATTTACTACAGATGTTATAACTGAACGTATGGCGTTCCAGACTGTCGATATGATGTTTCTGACAACATTCATGACAGTTGAAATAATGTTTCTTATAAAATTAAAACCTGTTGTAACAACATTTCTAGCTACGTTTACTCCACTAGTAAATAGAGATTTAACAGAAGACCATAAACCTTTGATGATATTGCCAAACCCTTTAGCAAACGCCTTAACTCCTTTGAGTATCTTACCAACAAACCATAAGTTAATTAATCCCCATACCAGTTTCAAAGCGCCACTAAATATCTGTTTGGTTGCATCCCACATTGCTTCCCAATCTCCAGTGAAAAGCGCCGCAAAGAACTGTACAATTCCTAAAATGATATCAATTGCTCCTTGAATCACGTTTACTATTGCATTCCACGTATCAACGATTAAGAACTGGATTAGTGGCCATATAAACTGCATGATTGCCCATATAGCATCTATTACAAAAGTGATTGTTTCTAAAATATAAGGCCATACAAATTCAACTGCTGCAAATATGGCATCAAAAACAGTTAAAATGATTGTTCGTATAATCTCAAATACCGTTGATATTACTGTCCATATAGCCATAACAACTGTTGTGATAATGGTACTTATGAACGTCCATACATTCATTGCTGCTTCTTGTATCATTTGTCCATGTTCGTTCCACCATTCAACAAGGCCACCCCATATTTCCATAACAAAACTAACGATCGCTTCTAATGCGGTTGAGATAGCTTCTTGAATTCCTGACCAAAGAGTTATAGATATATCCAAAAATCCATCTTGGCTATCATTCCACCAATCCACTAAAGTTGTCCATATATTCATAACAAAATCGACTATGGACTGTATGATTGGTTGTATAAATTCATATATTGATGTCCATACATTGACATAGTGATCCACTATTCCTAGTACAAGTTGTTTTAAGGCTTCAATCTCACTGCCCCATCTACTTAATACGGCATTCCATAAATTCATAGCACCTTGCTTTATGGAATCCCACAGGTCGATAAAGAAGTTTTTAATAGGTTCCCAATAAACATAAATTAAAGCAGCTGCAGCGACTATTGCGACAACGAGCCATGTAATTGGATTCATTAAAATTGCAGTATTAAAAGCTAACATTGCTGTTCTAGCCATACTTAAAACGTTTTTTAGATGGGTAAATCCACTTAATATAAATGGTAGTGATCCTGCTAGTATTAAAAGCGCCCCTCCTAGAGTTAAAACGATTGCGGAAATTGCCAAAAAGATAGCTATAACAGTCTTTGAGGTTTCGCTCAATCCATTAAAAGCATCGGCTAGCATTTGTAAAAACCTTACTGCAAGCTTAACGGCAGGCATTAACGCATTACCTATCGATATAGCAATGTCTTCTATTGCAGACCATAGATTCTCTAACTGACCTTGTAAGTTATCTTTCATCGTGTCGCGCATTTCCTGTAAAGCTCCGTCGGAATTTACGATACTATCTTTCAAGTCGTCGTATTCATCTCCGAGACCATCTAACATTGCATTAAATGTTTTCCCGTGGTTTAATCCTGCAATCTGCGTTTGATAATGCGCTCGTTGTTCATCATCCATGCTACCTAAAGCCTTTTCGACATCTTTCATAACAACTTCCATTCCTCGGAAGTTTCCTTCACTATCAAATGCCGATACCCCTATTTCTTTTAACGCTTCAGCAGCTGGACCTGTCGATGCAGTTAACCTTGTCATAATGGCATTTACTGCAGTACCTGCTTGTGCCCCTTTAAAACCTCGGTTAGCTAAAATACCTAGAAACGCGTTAGACTCTTCTAGTGGCACATTCAATCGATTAAATGTACCTCCAGCTATTACAAAAGCTTCCATTAACGCATCAATGTCTGTATTTGATCTACGTGATGTTTGAGCAACTTTATCTAAATACCCATCCAGGTCTTGCACTTCTAAACCTAAACCAGCCATTGAGTCGGTAACTAGGTCTGATGCTCGACCTAAATCTAATGCGCCGGCTTCTGCCAAGTGTAATATTGGGCCAATTCCTCCCATCATCTGGTCAACATCCCAACCAGCAAGAGCCATATATTTAAGCCCCTCTGCTGCCTCTGTCGCACTAAATGATGTTGTCGCCCCCCACTCGCGCGCTGTTGCTTCGAGCAGTTTCATATCCTTAGCAGATGCCCCACTAATGGCGCCAACTTCTGACATTGCTGCTTCAAAAGTAGCTGCTGTTTTAACGGCAAAGCCTAACCCTGCACCAATAGCTAAACCCCCGGCCATCGCAACTTTACCAACTTTTCGCATCGACTCAAAAGCTTTTTCGTTATCTTTCACAAAACCTTGCACACTCTTTGATGCATTTTTAAAATCGCTAATAAATTTATCTGCACCTGCTGCCTTTAATTGTGCTGCAACCGAATAAGTATTCATATTATCCTCCTCTCGCATTTACCTCCGCTGCAATGTTTGCCATCCGTTTGTGTTGAGGCTTGATATTCGTTTCGCTTAACCCTTCTTCTATCTCTTTTACTTGTTTTTCATAATTAAAAAACTCTTTAAAGTTTTTGAATAACGGCTTGTTCCCTTTTTTAGTTGCAGTTACTTGGTGATTTAACCAAGCTTGTAAGTGCATGTCGTATTCTTTATCCACTTCTGATAACCTAAAAGCGTACATTCTTGCTTCGTACTCGAAATACGACATTATTTCTATCTCATATAAATCATTTACCTTTAAGTATCTAAAGCAGTTAGTAATTATTTTTTTATAAGTTACTTCTGACGTTTCTTTTGTTCTTTTTTCATTTTCTCCATCTGTCGTTTCAAAAAAGGCGCTTGTTCCATTGCTTCCTGGACTTGTTTAAAAAGTTCTTCGTCCTTACCTTCGATGAACACATCTTCTAAATATTCTTCTAATTGGTCGTTTGACGGTACCGTATTAAGATGACTTAGACCTGCTTTAATAACCGTGTATAGCGCGTCTGGACTTTGCATGTTTAAATAAATATTCAACTGTTGTAATCCCATGGCAAATTCCATTCCTTCAATGTTCTGTGTGTAAGCTTTATCTATTTGTCTGATGAACTTTAACCCGAATTTCATTTCATATTCTTTTTTACCAATTGTTAGCTTCATTTAATTACCTCCAAAAAAATAGAGCAGGAATAATCCCGCTCTTTATTAATTATTAACCTTCTACTCCACCGCCACCGTTTTCTGATGATGCAACTGTGTCCTCGAACGCATATTGAATTGCTTCTTGTTGCCCTGCTGTAATAGTCGCCATGCCAAACTGTGGTTCTAACTCGACGATGAAATTTGAAGAGATTTCTGCCTCATCTTCTGCACCTGCCGAGCCTTCCCAAGAGTCTAAATAACCTTGGGCGTAGATTGCCGGGAATTTCCCGTCCTCTTCCAAATCTTCATCAACTGACACTTCCCAAATTTCTAGTTTAGTTCCAGCGATAGCTGCCGCTCGTAAGAATGCAGAGACGGGATCCCTTTTAGCTTGAATAGCTTCAATACCTACCTCTGACTCCAGTTCACCAACTTTGATGACCGTTCCATCTTTTGTGGTGATTCGATCTAATTCACGACTGAAAGAAAAAGTATGTTCCGTTTGAAACACTAATTTTGTGGCATCTTCCGTCGCTTGTTTCGATAATTCTCTGAATAAAAGAATCTTGTTTTTACCATCAATCATCTGTAAAATCGGTTCTCCTGCCATATTAAATACCTCCTAGTTTTTTCGTAACTAAAAAATCAACCTCTATAAATCCACGAAAATACGTGGTAGAAGTTGATTCATCTTTACCTATAAATGATGTTATAGGATTTGATATTTTAACTGTATAATCTTTTGTTTCTTGCAATGAGCGCAAATATTCCTTTATATATTCATGCATTTCTGTTAGTTGTTTTCGATTTTTTAATGTGTCATAAATATCTATTCGTTGTGATATCTCACTACGTAATAGTCCTTTTATTCGCCTGTTGTCATTATCAAATGTATCGCCTAAATGAACAAATGGATAACTAACATCTTTAGCTGGCAAATAATCATACACATCAAATCCAACTGACGACAAGTGCGCCCAAATTGTATCTAATACTTGTTTACCTGGTGACACTTTATCACCCCATTAATCTACGCATATCTTTTATAAATACCTTCTCTTGCACAGCGAATGAAGGTTTGACAAAAGGCTGGCTTGCCATAAACCGAGTGCCCAGTTCCAAATACGGTGCGTAGTGAGTCGTCGGTTTAACCTCTGCCGTCAAGCCATCATCTATTATTTGCTGTTCGATCGTCCGTTTAGTTTCTCCAGTCTGATAACCTCTGGTAAATGTAGCATTACGTTGCATTCTCCTGTGAAGTTCAGACCCATTTAATTTAACGGTTTTTTTAACGTCATCTAAAGTAGCGTTTCTGTTCAAATGCTTTATCAATGCATCTGCACCTGTAACTTTAACCAACGTCATCACGCTCCAAATAAAAAACACCTTTCCTAAACTCATCTTGCCTAACGAGTTTATAAGGTTTATTGTCAATCTCGATATAGTCAAAGTGTTTAGTATATGGTGTTTGTGTACGTGCAACAGTCATAATCGTATCTATCTCACCAAACAACTGTTTAGACTGTTCAGCGCTTGTTTTATTGATGTTTGCTGGCACTACATCTCTTTGTTTTTCACCCTCAACATAATCGCCAATCACAGGATCATAGTAAGACTCACCGTCAGTGACAAAAGTAATGCGCTTATTGAACCTCAATAGAACATCACCTTGCCCTTCCGTGAACTACCATCATCTTTTTTGTAACTGTCGATAATGTCTTGGTACGGATCAAATTCATCTTTCAAGTCGTAAAAGTCAACTCTATGACCTTCGACCAATTCTGACTTCATGCCTTCCGTACCAATCCTGTTAAATCGCCTGATGCTTATTTCTTCAACGATGAAATTTAGTTCTATAGGAACTTCTTTACCTAGCAACCCTTTTAAGTGACTTGTCACGTTGCTTATAACAATATCGAGGACTTCATCTTGTATGTTGTCCTCGATACCTAGCAATGTTTTGATTCGTGATAACATTTATATCACATCCTTTATGCTTCAGGGTTTTCTAGTGCATCCAAACGACTGATAATGTCATTATACTGCGCTTCTGTTCCAAACCCGTCTTTACCAGCAGGACCTTGTGCGCCATCAGTTCCGTCTTTCCCTGCTGGACCTGTTGCTCCGTCCTTTCCATCTGCACCAGGCTCGCCCTTTGGACCAGGGTCACCTTTAGGACCTCGCTCACCACTTCCTCCACCAGCTTGTCTGATTAATTTAGTGGTATCGCCTTCTTCGACATCCTCGGCTACATATCCAATACCAGTAGATTCAGATGCGACAAGCACACCGCCTTCTCCAACCTCAACATATTGACCAGCAGATAAATCCTCTCCAGCTTCGACATCCCATACAGGGTTATTTTTCAATGTGACTGTCACTTCTGATTCCGCTTTTAGTTCGCCAGTGGATCTAAAATTAGGAGTACCACCTGCTTCAGTAATTGAAATGGTCGGTACGCCATTTCCGCCACTCAACGACAATAATCGATTAGCCTGTACATCTTCTGTAACTATTGCTTTAAAAGTGCTCATTAACCCTCGACACCTCCGCCATTCTCTGTCCCTTCCAACTTAGCGAATGCCTCATCCTTGATAACCATGAAACCAATATCCATAGTCGCACGAATAGCAATTAACTCTTGCTCGTACAAGTTTACTGGGTTACCGTCAGATGCTACAACGGTAGATAGTTGTGCTTCTTCTGAAATTGAATAGTTAATATTGTAAGGAATTCCGTATCGAATTTGGTCAAAGTCACCTGTGTAGATATGCCCCTTTTCTAATTCACCAGATTTTAAGTCAACTACTGGCAGCCCGTCCAATTCATTCGTAGAGCGGTCGTATAATCGTACAGATGTTAACCCCTCGCCATCAACCAATGGACGTAGCAATGATCGGTTCTGTGTCTTAGAAATGAAAGCATTAGGCTCATAGTCCTCGTCAGTTACTAAATCCTCTAATTTGAAAATGGCATCTGTTGTTAATGCTTCTGCTAATACGTTGTCGGCAGCAATAACTGATTGCTCAATTGACTGTGCGAATGGATTGTCCACATTAAGAATTGCAGCTTCATCAAACTTCTTGTAGAAAGCTTCTCCGATCTTAGGTTTCATCTGGTTAAAGAAATCAGAAAGGGAATACTGTAAGAACTCACGAGATGCAACTAAAATTACACCTAGTTTCTTTGCTTCCATTTCAACCTGTAGCCATTCAGCCTTAGATGTTTGGATTCGTTGACCTTCTCCAACCCAATAAGCGCCCGGCCCTTTCGCTAAATAGTTAAATACTTTCTTTTGCTTTGTCATAGGCTCGTGTACACCTAACTGCATTACTTTCGAATTCTCGATTACATCTTTTACAATTCCCTCACCAAATTCATGTGGAATCGCTCCTGACTTTGCGTCTTGTAACATTACGTTATCTGGGTCAAATGTTTCTTGTTGATATGCCATGTTTTATCTTCTCCTTATTTTATAATTCTGCTTTTTCTTGCAAACTCGTCAACATTGAATGAACTTCTATTCTTTAGTTGTCTGCTTGCCCCCGGTGTTTCTTGTCGAACAGATTGTTTTACTCTTTCATTGACAGCCTTATCAAATGCCAACTTAACAGCATTGATGTTTTCTAACGTTGTTTCGCTATCACCTGATACAACGAAGTCTGCAAACTCTCTTGGTAAATCTTTCTCAATAAGATTGTCAATCGCATCTGCTCGTAACTCTTTGTTGAGTATTTCTTGCTCACGCTTTTCTAGTTGTTGTTCCTGTTTCTTTAGTTTAGCGGCTTCTCGTTCCTTTTCCGTCAACTTAGCAAGTGATTCAGCTTCTTTACGTTCTTGTTCGATGCGTTTCTCGACTTCTTTATCTCGCTTCGTCAAGGCGCTATTGACAGCCTTACTAATCTGACTATCTACTTCTGATTGAGTGTAAGTCTTATCAGCTGGCGTTTCTTCACCTTCTGGATTGTTTTCTCCACTTGGTGGCGTTTCCTCTCCTTCTGGTTTTTCCGAGAAGTGTTGAAGGTTTAAACGCAATGTTTTTTCGAATTTTTCTTTATTATCATCAAACGCTTTGTTAATCCAATTTGTTTTGTTCAACAATGTTTCTTTCATTATAAATTCCTCCATCCCACACACGAACAATTGCAACTTAATTTATTGCATAAAAAAAGACCCCGTTCACGTCATTTTGACCCGTCCAGTGTCTAATAAATGTAAATCTATTAAGTTGTGCATATTCCCATGTACGATTAAATTTAACAGTTTAACGTCGTGTTTAGGACAGGTGAATATATCACCATCAAGATAACGGATCACCTTCACTTTCTGGCATATCGCCTATAAGTAATTCGATTAAAAAGCAATCCATCACCACCTTTTGAACATAATAAAAAGCACCCTTTAGAGGATGCTTAATTGTTTATTGTTTATTTTAGAGTGAGTTTTCATATATTCGGCAAACTCTTTCTTTGTATTATTCATATAACCATACTTTGCATGAAAGTCCTTATGACAACTGCCGCAAAGAACAACGCCATTATCAATGTTATACCTGTTTTCAACATCCCAATGATATGAATTCAAGTGATGAACAACTATATCTCTTCCGTCATATCCACATACCACGCACTTTCTGCCATCTCTTATAATGACACTTATGCGCCAGTTTCTATCAATGCCCGTTTTTCTTTCCTCTATACGTTGATCTTTTGTTCTGTTCGGATTCCACTTTGGGTGTTGTTTTCCAGTAACGCCATACATTGGATTGTTTTCACCTAATTTTGCGGTTGATGTTTTAACTCTATATTCATCTGTTTGCATTACTTTAATAAGTCTTTTTCTGGCATCAGAATTTGCGCCCATCTTTAATCTAGCATGGTTCGCTTGCGACTCTCTTCTCTCGTCATTGTTATGCCATTGTAAGACTACAGAATCTGACCGGCTTCGGGAAGGTATTCCGAACTTACGCATCCACTCAAGTACATTAGGGCTATAATGACCTTTACCGTACATAGCCTTTGCCAATTCAGTTGTGGACATTTGCTTGTTCAGGTACCTATCTTTTAACCACACTTCTAGACTTTCTGTACCCAACCTCTTTTCAATACTCGATTGCCTTACCACGCTTTGCTTTTTGCGCATACACTTCTTTGAACAAGTCGGGTTTCCGTCTTTGCACTTTTTAATTTCGGAAGGTGATTTGTAAGTAATTGCACCGCAAATAAAGCAACTAAAATCTTTACCACTACGTTTCCTTGTGTTATTATTCACTTATCAGCATCTCCTTTATAGATGTTGGTCACGCTCATGGATGTTACCAGCATCGCATGGGCATTTCTTATATCTATTATACCACATAAACATCTATAAACCACGTGATTCTAAGTCTTTTTCATACTCTTCTCTATCGGCATAATTACTAATTGCGCAAAAACAGTAAGGGTGGATTGGCGGGGCATTGACCCCTACACTCATGTCTTTTATCTTGAATATTTCCCCATCCAATGCTGCACAAATAGGACAAGCTGTAGGCTCTGCGATGTACTCATATTCTGTGAACCCCATTTGATTAGCTGAATCCTCAAACACTGATGTGCGAATTCTAGCTTGTTCTGTTACCATCAATCGTTCTGAATTGTCTTCACTTACATCAAATTGATCCCGTATGTTTCTTGCTGTATCACGAGAATTTAATCCTTGCACCATTGCCCTGTTTAATTCTCTGTTCAATGCTGTTTTAAGTGCGTCCTGGTTATTCCACAGTCTAGTGGACCAGGTGGCGTTTTTGAATGATGCGTTTATTAGTGCGCTCAATTCTTTTTTACGACTCGTGACCGTCATCCCTAATATTCCGGATAGCCGCTCATATTCGTATAGTGCTTCTGTTGTAAAGTAATCTAGCATTAGCCTTTCCTCATTCGAATATAAGGAAAGCAACTCTAGTTCAATGTTTTTCTTGAGCAATTCTAATCGATTAACACGCATTGTGACGTTGTATAATCTAAGTTCTTCATTTGCAGTAGGCGTGAAATTACGTTCTTTAACGTACTTCTTAGCTTTGATGCTGTAATCTTCTATATTAAGCTTGGTTACACGTTGTCTGGCCACTTCCATAGATATACCTTCTTTACTAGCATATCTACCGTAAAATGCTTCTATTTCCTTCTGTATCTCTTTTCTAGCGTCGCTATGATTGCGTTGGAGTTCTCGCATAAGTTTGTTATTATTTTTTATGAGCCGTTTTCTGTTTTCTTCTTCTCTTTTACGCCAGTATTTGGACATTTGATCACATCTTTTCGTATGTCTGTTCAAATACATCTGGTTTACAAGGATAAAACTCCCCTTGAACACCTTTGATGATGTAATCGCCGAGTTCTGCCGTCATAACCCCTTCAAGCGTCTGAATCCTTATTATAGGTTTACCGCCATTAAAATCGGCAGTCGTACTACATGTAATCCAATGAAAGACTTGATTTTTATTATCATCAGTGAATTTCATCGCTTCAACTACAACTGGTTTTTTACGATACTTCATCAGCTTCATCCTCCCCTAAAGAAAAATCGTACATATTCTCACCTTGTTTCTTTTGTGGGTTTTCTCCTTCCAATTTATCCAATTCATCCTGGGCGTTCTCGATAAACGTTAAATGTGACAGCATCGTCTCTTGCGACAATTCCCCACCCGACTTAATAAACCAATCCATTTCAGCTTTTATGTCCTTTGGCAAGTTTTCTGTAAACACAATATCCAACTTATCTATTTCAAACGTCATTTCATTAACTAATTCGGATACGTTGTTAATCAATCGATATCTATTGCGCAACGACTTTTTGAATGATCGTTCCTTTGTCGCTCGCTTTTGAGCAAGTCCGAACAATTTGTATTTCAATGCTTCGCCTGATTGAGTGCCACTAAAATTAGAATCTAGTAGGTTAGGTGTTGATGTAAATAGTAATATGTCATTAAACACTCTGTTCTTATATGCTTCTGAACCGGCAACATCATATTGCTTATAAATATACTTGGCGTCTGCATTGCTTGTCTTTCCTTCTTGGTCCACGCTTGGTTGCACAAGTATTATATTTGCTTTTTTCATTTCTTTTGCATCGTCTGAATCTAAGTCCACATCGCCAATGATCGCAAGCATTGCATCATTAATATCTGACATGTAGTTTGCTGTGTCTGATTGTGATGCATCGTATAGATCAATTAGGTTAAGCACCTTTTCAAAGTCACCTGTGCGGTACTTGTTGTTCTCATATTCGATGATTGGTACGCCATTAAACGGATGCGGAACATCTTTCACAAACGTTAAATTAGTCATTGCTTGGTCAAGATTAAATCTGTATTCCTTATTGCTCGTGTAAAAATGTACAGTAGTTTCATTCATAAATTCATCTTTTACATAAGTGACACCGGCTACAGGATTACGCTCTATCGTTGTATCGTAAATGACAAACGTTTCTGTTACATCCATTTCATAGAATCGTGTTTCATCATCTTGGTTACGATGCAACATTTCGTATGCCCTTCCGTATATAGACTGATTCAACGCTATCTCTGCGTTATGGTCATCTGCATCATTAAGAATATTCAATTCCCTTATGTTTTCAGTTACCTCAATGTCTTCCTCAGTAGCATCACCATAGTTGGTTTTAATCGGTATGCCTGTCATATAACCTTTAATGAAATCCGATATATATTCCGCAAAGTTATGTGTTGACCTGTGATCAGCTAAATGATCTTCTTTCCTTCTTTTGCCTGATAGCATTGTTACGTTGTTCCCTAAGTAGTATTCTCTCAGTACATTCAAGCGTTTCACTTGTTGTTCTTGGTGATGCTTAATGAAATCTAGTAGTATGTCATTTTTCTTTGCCAACTCTTCCGCATCATCATATAAATAATGAATGTTTGCTTGCTTGGAGAATCTCACTTTGCTCGCTGCGGTTGTTGTGTCTGTCCCATGTTCAAACTCGTTTACTTTCTGCAACTTATAACCCCCTTACTAAACATGCTAATTCATAACCTGTCTCCATCTGCTTCATCGTAAAAATAATGCTCTTCATTCTCATCAAAAAGTAATTTTAACCTTTTACCACTTACGAAATGAATATCTATTACATCGACAGTATCACTATTTACAGTAGCGATTCTTTTTTCAACTTTTTTAATCACTTCATTACCTCCTTCACAAACCAAGCTTTCCTAATGCTTTAGCTTTATTCGCTTTGTTGCCCCTACTTGGTGTGGCATCACCTAATATTGCGTACCTAATAGAATCTAGAACATCGTCAAATTCCTGTTTAGGCTCATCTTTCGTTTTGTGCCATATATACTTATAAATTTCTTGCCTAAAACGAGGGCAATCATCATATACGATGTAAAAGTTATTGCCTTTCATTAATTTAGCTACCGTTTCAATACCTAACATTACTTTTTTATTTGCATTTCTAGCATAAAGTTTCTCTTTTTTGAATCTATAAATGTATTCCGGTCTAGCGGTATCACAATAAAAGGGGATATTTCCATATCTTGATTTAATATCCTTAGCAATCTTCACCCAGTCATCTATATCAGTGTGTTGTTTGGCGTGTTCTTCTATTACGTAATACTTACCATCCTTCACGCCAATTACAACAATAGAGCCATAGTGTTCAAATCCCCAGTCCACACCAGCTATATATCTATCAAAGTTAATTTCCTGTGCTTTCTTTCGTGATATTGAGTGCTTAGACTTATTGAAGTCTTTGTACACCACACCGTCACCACTTACCCATAAGCCTTGTATGTTGCGCTCATAAAACATACCTGATGGAGTAGTGTTTTTCATGTTGTTTCTGTATCTGTCAGATAAGAATGTGTTATCGTCCAAATGAAAAGAATAAGATATTATACTGTCATCATCGTTCTGTATATAGTCTTTTAACAGCCAATGTTCCGGATGGTCCGGGTTAGTATCAACTAATATTCTCGCACCCTCACCACTACAACGTGAGCGAATCTCGTCAAACACTTCCTCATTAGCAAGTGATGCCTCGTTTACATATGCACCAAAACTAGTCATACCTCGTATCTTTTCCAAGTGTGCGATAGTAGAATGTCCGACCTGAACACAATAAACACCAAACAAAGTAAAGTTATTAAACTTATCAAAGTTAAACTCAATGCCGTATTTATTGTAAATCTCGTTCAGTACGTTGTTTTGTATTGTCCCTAACGTAGCGCCCGAAACAATATACATTGGCTTATCTATACCTAGTGAATCGGCATTATCGCGTACCCTTAGCAACTCACGTAAGAAAAGATCGTTGTTTAGTATCGTTTTCCCTGTACGCTTAGCACCATGATTAATGAGCATAAAAAAATCATCGCTTATGCAACGATGATATATTTCTTGCTGTTTTTTTGTATAAATGGCGTCTAGTTTAGTCATCAAATGCACCATCTAACTTGTCGAAGTATTCTTTTAGTTTATCTTCTGTACTTGATTCTGTTTCCAGCTCTTTCTGTAGTTTTTTGATCTCTTGTTCCAACTTCATATTTTGCAGTCGGTTTCTTTCGACAACAGATGTAATCGAAGTAATAAACTTAGCTGCATCTGTTCTGTCTTTTATTTTTGGCTTTAATCTAATAGTTTCCACTTGCTCATAATCGCCTGTTTTAACCACATGAGAGACTTCTTCTGTTTCTAGTTCCTGTAACACTCGAACAGCGTAATCTATCGCTTGTTTCTGTCTTATTTCAACGTCAAAGTCATGACCTTTCAGTTGTTCATCGATATAAGCTAGGATATTAGGTTTAGTTAAGTTTTCACTAGCTATCACACTTGCTGTCCTTTCACTATATCCCGCACTTATTGCCGACCGCCTGGCATTGCCTGTCTCGATGTAATTGTCTGCAAATCTCTTTTGTTTTACTGTTAGTTTTTTCATATCACATCTGCACCTACCACCTCTTTTATAATTTAACGTAAAAAAAGACACCTACTTATGTAGATGCCTTAACTTAAATACCTATATATCTAATTCTTGTATATCTCCATCTGGATAAATGACATAGCTTTTCAATAACATACCGGAACCTAACGTGCTAGCATCGTGTTCTTCTTTATCCACATACTCATAGATGTCCAAATACAACAATTCATTCATGTAACTTAGGCTCGATGTAGTATTATAATTAAAATTCACAATAAAGTGTATTTCATCATCTTCCATATGGGAATCGAGATAAGATAATGCATATTCTTCAATGTCGATGTTTTCCGATATTTTTGTTATTCTCCAATTACCTGTATTGTCATTTCTCACATCGGAAGGTTTAACCTTTGTTATTTCAGAAAGATCTTTGTCACTTTTTCCAACAATCTGATCTTTTTCTTTTATATCATCCCATGTTGTATCTAATTCGGTTGTTTCCTCTGGCTCGTTCTCTTCTTCTTCCTTTTTCGCTTTTTCCTCGGCTTCTTTCTTTTCTTTCTCTTCTTTTTCAGCTTTCTTCGCAGCTTCTTCTTTTTCCTGCTTCTCTTTTTCTTCTTTCGCTTTCTGAGCTTCTGCTTCTTCCTTAGCTTTCTGCTCTTCTTCCTCTTTGGCTTTTTCTTCTTCTGATTCATCTATTACTGTTTCATCCACAACGACTTCTTCATCATCCGATGATCCACAAGCCACTAAAAACATAGCAGCCATTAATAATATAAGTAACTTCTTCACAACTACCAACCCCCTAATATGTTATTTACATTATCGGACAGTTGGAAGAATTTATCAATAGATGCCGGTATTCCTCCCGTGAGAGAAGTTCATTTAATGTTGGTATATCGATGTTTTATAATTTCTAGTATAAGAACGATAATAGGAGTTGAACCTATACACTCGGGCACTGTTTTATGGCGCGCTCCCCGTGCTCTACCATTGAGCTATATCGTTCATGTATTTAAAGTGAGTGCAGTCAGTGTATCGCCGAACTGTGGTAGGTTGCCAATACACCGCTGTTCACTTTTATACTTTTCAGGCTTCCGTACTTCCTATGTTTCCGTCGACTTTCGCACGCTGTTTGAGCAGCGCCCTTTTATATCAATAGATAACCAGCCTATTGTACGGCCTTGCCCCAATTGCTCGACCTGCCACTTAGTAGGAGCTTATCGCTCGATGTGACAAATAACGGCTCATTTCCAAATTCAAATATGCAAGCCTTCCCTAATTCCATAAAGATAGTATCGATATTATCGAATCCATCATTCTCCTTCTACAACTTGGTAGATGAGCTATATTGCGTAGCCATTCATATTATTTCGTCACTACTTTTAAAGTGCTATTGTCTACGGCTGACGCCTAATACAATTATATCAAATTAGTTTACTTTCTCTAAATCTGTCCCATTTGTCTTATTTATCTGTGGATAACCCTTTATTGCCTTAGCCACATCAGTTAGTATCCTATACACAGATGAGCGATCAACTCCTAATATATGCGCTATATCCGTTGCGCTGTTGCCCGATAATCTCAATGCCAATACTTGTGCTTCTCTTTCGTCAGTCACTCTATGCCATCGATCTTCCAGGTATTTAATATTAGTTTGAAGCATCTTAAAATACCTATTGTTGTCATATAGCTTGAGTGCTTCTGTTGCTGTGCTATCACTTGTCATGTTTCCTCTTGGTAAAGTTGATTCAATTCCATATTGCGTAACACCGATACTTCTTATTTCTCTACTGTTTTCTGCGATCAATAATATGTTTCTGTGATAGTCTTTTATTATTTCTAGTATCTTTGGTATGTCATAGTAAGTCATTGAGTCACCTCTTAAATAATGTCATGCTCTTCAAGCGTCTGAACTAATTCCGATACTTCTTTCATTAGTGCTTTTTCTTCTTTTTTTAAGTACATTCCTTTTTCTATTTTATCGTTGAAACCTATTAGCATTCCCTGCATTACAGCACCAAAAACAATTGCTTCACCATCATTTAAAATGACTTTATCGTCTTTTATTTCCATCTATTCCACTTCCTTTATTTGAATTTCCACTCTAGGATTATCCTTATCTACCGCAAACTTATGCTTAATACTATTAATCTGATTCCAGCCATCATTCTCTATGATTCCTTTTTTAACAAACGCATCCAGTATATATTTAGTCCCTACTTGTATATTGTCTGGATCGGTTCGCTTGTTTTTTCTGTACCATGTAAATATCCAATCTGCTTTATAATCAATTTTAGGCTTGTTGTTTAAGTGTAACAACGCTAATGCTGTGTAATCCTTCTTTTGATTTGCATAAGCCATGGGATGCGCCTTTGATACTTTTATGACTTCATTTAATGTTGGGAATTCGCCTTTGATCGTTATTTGCATAAATCATCTTCCTTAACGAATACACCGTTTACCATCTTGCCTTTGCGATCTCGTATTTCTTCATATGCTTGTCCTATACAATCCTCAATGTTTGCTCCTATTTGCATTGATAATATTGTTAATACAACATACATGTCACCTATCGCATCTAACACATCAACGCGCTTGTCCTTTGCCATTCCTTCGCATAATTCCCCAAACTCTTCACCTAGTTTCAACATTTGCTTATTAGGGTCTGCATTGTGCAAATTTCTTTCTGTTGCCCATCGTTTTATCATTTCTGTTCGTGTCCCTAGTTCCATTATTCAATCCATCCCCTCTCCACTATTTCTCCCCACTCTGCTAGCGAGAATGAGTAAGGCTTAGTAGTCACCCTCCCAAAGTGTGATGTAGTGACTACTGCCTTAATTAAGCCGTTATCGTAATCTACTTGATTTACCGCTAGTATTTTTATTCTGCTGACATCATCGAAATTATCTTCATACAATTTTCAGCAACTCTCTTTTGTGCTTCTTGTGCAGATTATCCCTGCGCACATGCTCGTTTGTTTCGTGTGGAGCGTATATGATGATAGTTTGCAATAACTCATTGTCTGCGTTAAATTTCTCTCGTATTGCTGTCCATCTGGTCATGTAATCACCTCATCGTTTTCTGCATACTCCCTTTCCATAGCTCTAAAAAAACAAGTAGTACAAAGTTGTGTTCCCTTTATGTTTTTTGGATAAGGGAAAATCTTTCCTTTTCTACAAATGTCTCTTGTTTCTGTTTTGCATACTTCGCATTCTTCATAAACAATTTTGCTTGCGCTATATTGAGGGTCAAACTCGACTTCCACCTCAAATTCACGTTCACAGTTACTACATTCTGTATCGAATTTATTATCGTTGTTTGATAAATCTGTCAAAGCATCTGACATATCGTTTTCATATTCGCAATAAGGACATTCGACTGAATTCCACATAATTTATTCCCCCTAAAAATATCTATTTTCTGGCACATCCACCCGTATATCTTTATAGTTATCTAGTAATCTCTTTTGTTTGCAATCAGTGCATAATACGCTGTGTTTAGCCTTTTGCTTGTCTTGGCAATCGATGCATAGGTTTTTCATTTAATCGCCTACTTTCTTTATTTCCCCCGCGCAATTTTTCCAGTAAGGATATTCGAGATTCCATTTTTCGCGCCATACTTTCTTTAACTCATCTACATTCTTGCCTTTTTTGATTAACAAGTGCTTCTGACGGTCTGCTAAGTCTTCTAATTGCACTTTGTTCATTCCTCACCCTCCAATGCTTTTGCACGTTGCCACAGCTTTACCCCTGCAAACACTCCGAATGTATATAGCGTTATCTGTGCCATGATTAATGTGATTAAGTTTTCAATCATTCTGATTCACTCTCCTAAATTTGCTTTAATTCTTCTTCCCACTCTCGTTTTTGTTGCTCTAATAACTCCAAGACTTTCAGTGTCAAATCTTTGTTCAGCCTGAACTCAGTTGCGTCGTCTTTATAACCAAGAACATTAACAAATAGAGTTGTCTCCTTCTTGAACATTATTCTTTCCCAAAAACCATCCCTGCCAGCTAGGAAAATGAACGTTTCCAGATCATCAATCTGTTTTTTTAGTTTGTTGGCTCTTTCCAATTGTTCTTCTGTCATTCTGATTCCTCCAATGCTTCATTAAGCGCTCGTATCGCTTCTTCCTCTGTCTCATACATGCCGATATAATAATCAGAATCCCCACACTGTTCACAGTCCATTTCCTCGAACGTTAGCATTTTATAAGTTGCAAATATCGTTCCTACACATGAATCGTACCAATGCTTCATTCTGATTCACTCTCCAATGCTTCATCAATAATTTCTATTATGTTTTTTCTATGGTCTTCAATCACACCATCAAATAAAATCTGTAGTTTGATTTGTTTAAATACTTCACGATAACGCTTGTTTTGTTGTTCTAACTTTTCATCTTCAAACCTAACTGCTTCTTTCCATCCTGCACATTCTAATTCCAATTCTTCCACTCGTTCAGCTTGTTCTTTTGCGTATCTGACAATCCAATGAAGCCAATCATCACTGTACAAGTTTTGTAAAGTATCGATGAATCGCCCATGGTCTTGCATGTCTTGCGAATCATCTAGATAGTCAATGTAATCTTTGAATTCTTCCAATCTCTCATTCATGCTTACACGTCCTTTCTCAAATTAATGAAACTAACTTCTCGTAAAGTCTGGATTTTTCTTCGCTAGATAGGTTACACAACAAATCATTTAGCTTTTTATTTGTTCTACACTCTTTTTCCTTTTCTATTTCTTCTGGTGTAGAATGAACCACCTTGCTTTTGGATATCCATGCACGATAACTGCCCCAATCGGCATGCAACATTCTGCCCTTAACTGTCCCTATCTTCCCTACATCACCTTTGGGGTCAGTTGCCCACTCCCCAACCTTATACTCTGGCTCTACCTCATAACCGTATTTCAAAACATGTACTAATTTATATAAAGTCAACTCTTCTAATCGTCTGTGGCTATCATTATACGGTTCATTAAAAACTCTACCTTTGACATTCCTTGCAATTATTTCGTCCTCACTCCAAATTCTTTCCAAGCCTTCAATCGCATCTGCCTGTTCTTGCGTAATTTTAACTTTACTCATTAGAATCACTCCTCAAGTTTTTAATTCTTCTGCGTAATCTTCGATTATCCTTTTCTAGCCTATTGTTATGCGATATGATAACTTCCACCATTTTCTTAATACGATTAATGCTTACTGAATCTTGCGTGTCCATAATCAATTCAAGATGTTGTGCTGCTTTTTTCGGTTTCATTTTATCCCTCGCTCTATTTCCCTCGATTTGCGCAAGCGCCTTAATCTTTCCGCCACTGCGTCTTTTGTTCTGTTAAGCTCATTGGCTATGTCATTGTTTTTAATGCCACGTTCGACAGATTCGACAAGAATATCGTCATCTTCTGCTGTCCAAGGTCTTTTATATACAACTGGTTTATCTATCCATATTGTTCTTTCTTTTTCAAGATAAGGATTGTCGCCACATTTAGGGCAATATCTAGCTGTTCGACATAAAAAATCAATTTTGCAATCTTTGCATTGGTAAACGTTATATTTTATCTTCGCCATCGGCTACCACTTCCGCTAACTTTTTCAAGTACCATTCTGCTTTTTTTATATCAGTCAACCCATTTTTATCCTGGAATCTAGAAATATATTTCATGATGTTTCCTTTCAGCCATCCGATAAATTCATCATGCGTCATGCTGTTTTGCATGTTATCTATCATTTCTAATCTGTATCGCTTGTAATGATTTGGGTTAATTGCGTCATCATTTAAGTTTATTAGGGTATTTTCATTAACTTCTTTATGAAAGTTTGCCATTTTATCCATTGCTTCCCTCCTACAACTCGTTTATATGGACATAGTAGGGTAGCGCCTTGCTATAGCTACCCATCGTCCACACGTTCATTGGTTTAGTCTTTAATATCTGCCAATCTTCGTAACCATGGAATATCTTTTCTTCGATTTCTTTCTTGGTGTGATTTATATTTAATTCCTTTGACATTCGCATGAGAAAATCTATTCTTGACTCATTTATTTTTCCAATATTGCGATAGTTTTTGTTAATACGGTTGATTAGCGACTCCTTGCATGGCTCACATTGAAATGAGCCTGTGTATGTTGTGTTTCTTTTCTTTATGCCACAGTCGACACATCTAGTTGATTTACTCATAACTACGCTCCTTTTATTGCCCTTTGAAAGCTTTTACTGTTCCGTCGATCTCTAACAGCGCTCTTTCTAATTCAACTGTCACAATTTTTTCTTCGCTTAACTCCCTTGCCCCATCAATCATTTTTCTAATGTCATCAAGTTTCAACAAGAAAAATTCAGTTTCCATAGGTTCACTCCTTACAACATCAGGCTCATAGGTATATTTTGGAGCATTTGCTCATTTGCCTTTTTGCACATGTCTTTCTTAATTTCGAAACCATAAGCGTTTCTATTCAGTTCGATAGCTGCCCTCAACGTCGAGCCACTGCCAGCGCAAGGGTCGATAATCACATCACCATGATCTGTAAAAATCTCTATTAACCTTTTTAAAACAGGTATAGGTTTTTGTGTTGGGTGTATTTTTGGATAACTGTTGTCAACCTTCCAATCAAACCAGTTAAGCACCATACGTCCATCATTGTTGAATTTCGGTAACTTATCCCTATAAAGGACCAACGCATATTCTGTCGCTCCTACAATCCTCATATTTGCTTTTAAGACTTGTGGAGATGTGTTTTTAATAAATACAAGTGGTATATTTCCTTTAAACCCGTACCTTTTTCCGTAGTCAATTACCATTTGCATTTGTTGAAAAGAACAAAACACTATCATTGCCGGGGCTTTACCAACTTCCTTTGGTTCCCTAACCAGCATCTTTGAGCAAAAGTGCATAAACTCCGATATTCTAAAATCTGAATCTGTGTCAAAAAATGCTTTATTCGCTTTATCTGATTCTCCATTTTTGTTATTTCCATCGACATACCATTCAACGCTTGATGCGTATGCGTTATTCCCTAAATTGTAGGGTATATCAGCTATTACTAGCTGTGCTTTTGGAATTGCATATCTTTTATAATTTTGAAAGTGGTCGTTGTACAATCCATGTTTTATGTTAATTGTTGTTTCCTCCTGTCTTTAAAATGGCAAATCTTGGTCCGAGATATTGGCGACATCTCCTTGCCCTTGGAACGGGTTGTTTTGCTGTTGTTGTGGAGCCTGCTGTTGGAACTGTCCGGTATTTCCGGATTGTTGACCGCCTTTTGATTCTAAAAACTGAATAGATTCCGCTAAAATTTCTGTCACATACACCATTTTCCCGTCTTGTCCTTCGTATGAACGAGTCTGAACTCTGCCATCTACACCAATTTGATTACCTTTTTTCATGTAATTCGCTAGATTTTCCGCTGGTTTTCTCCACACTACGCAATTGATAAAGTCTGTTTCCTGTTCTCCTTGCTGATTTTTAAAGGGACGGTTACAAGCTATGTTAAAGTTGGCAACAGCAATTCCGTTTCCTGTATAATTTAATTCTGGATCCCTTGTTAATCTTCCAACCAAAACTACTCTGTTTAAACTCATATTAAAATCCCTCCAATTTTGACTCGAACCATTTTTTAATCGCTTTAATATCCTTAGATAATTCTGCTAAATTTTCAGCTTTACTTGTCTTGATTTCATCTTCTATTAGCTTGTTCATTGCTTGTGTGATACTTCCAAAGTAACCTATCACCCTAAAGTTTTCTCTTTCGTATTCATCATCTTTGCCTTTGTTGTAAGTCGTGTATGTTCCGGTATATTTTTTAATGATGTATTGCATGTCGTCAGATTCTAGGTACAAACCGTCATCTATTTTTACTTTCATGGTAAATTCCTCCAATTATATTTTTGTTCTGTTATATTTGTTCCTAATAAAGTTGGCGCGTTCTTATTTTTCGCTAATTCTGATATAGGTATATCAACACTACCGACTGCCATTAGGTAATCATCTGGCAACCATTTTATTTCCAGTGGGTCATAATTTAACGATAGTGCGAATGCTTTCGCTTGTATTTCGTGATGCGCCACCAAGTAGAGTGTTTCCCCTTGATTCGTGAATACTTTATAGCATGACGGACTGTCTTTCAGTTTCATTTTCCTTTTGTATTTTGTTAGTTCCTCACCCATTCGAGCATTGTGCCTTGGTAAAAAATATAACTTTAATTCACTTTGGCAATCTTCCATAGACAAAACTTGCTTTTCAAACACGAGAAACATTATTAATGCTTGTAAGTTTATGTCGTCTTCTGAAAATGCTTCATGCAGCAGTTGTTTAATAAGCACTTAGATCACCCATTTTTCCAGTTGCTTTGTTGTAATAGACTGTGGCTGTTCCGGTTGGGCCATCACGATGTTTTGCTACGTTTATTTCTAAGTTGTCATTTTCCGCATTTTTGTTATAGTAGCTATCTCGATAGAGGAACATTACACAGTCTGCATCTTCCTCAATGCTTCCAGATTCTCGCAAATCGGATAGCATTGGACGTTTGTCTTGTCGTTGCTCTAAACCTCTTGATAACTGCGCTAATGTAACGACAGGGCAATCATGCTCTTTTGCCATCATCTTTAATCTTTTAGATATGTCTGAGTATTTTGCATGATCTGAATAGAAATCACCCGGGTTTTGAATCAGCGTTAAATAGTCAATTAACACAATAACTTGCTTGCCTTCATGTTTCCGTCTTGCTTTCCTAACTTGTGAGCGAATGTACTGTATGCTCTGCGATGGTTTATCGTATATTTCAAAATCCATGTTGTGAAGCTTGTTTACTGATTCTTGCCATGCCTTCTTTTTGCTCTCATTTAGCTTGTAAGGTGTCCTAGTAGTGAATGAGTTTATTGTTCCTACTGTTGATATCATTCGTCTTAACAGGCTTTCTTTTGACATTTCAAGAGAAAATATCAATGGTACTGCTCCTTTTTCAATTGCCCCAAGCGCAAATGTAAGCATTGTTGCTGTTTTCGTGTTATCCCTTATTTTCATAAGGGCACGGACTATATCATCATCCACTTGGGATGCTTTGCGCTTCGAGTGGTAGCCTATCGTCCACCCTACATAATAGTCTCTACACCTTCCCCTTTAAGGGCTTGGCACGGTATTGGCTTGTTTTAACTAACCCATCTTTCATTTTTGATAATCCTTAGCGCATGACGTAGACTGACACCGTACTTATCTGATATTTCTCTTGTTGTAAGGTTAAGGTTTCGTATTTCATCAACATCTTTTTGAGTCAATTTATAACCTAAAGAATTTCTTGATAGATGGTTGTTCTCCCTCTGGGTTACTAGTTTTAAATTGTTGATAGAATTGTTTTGTTTGTTTTCGTCCATGTGATGTACTTGCAATCCTTTTGGTATTTCTCCATAATAAGATTCGTAAACTAATCGGTGTACCAAAAACCTTTTAGTTTTTCCGGACTTGGACAGTGTGACCCTGCTATAGCTCGCACTGTTCAAGTCAACTTTTAGCTTCCTTCCTTTTCGATTTATCCATCCATCAAAACGATCCAAGCTATAAACATTTCCCTCTCTATCAACCTCATAGATTCCTTCATAACCTAAAACACTTCTCTTCACTTAATCACCTACTTTCGATGATTTAGTTAAAATTTAGCTTCCACCGTTAGCACTTTAAAAGCACACCGCTAGGCAATAGCGTTCACAAAGTTTGCTTACAATATCACTACTGTAAGGGGCTGGTATGTCAACCCATGCTCGGCCGAGCGCCCATAATATAGCTTTGCTGATTTTGGAACCCACCAATATAGGTATCTAGCGAATTTAGTCCACTTCTTACGCCAATATCTGATACATTGTCTGAATAAGGTAAATCAAACATTGATTTCAGAATCTCATTTTTGTTTTGTTCATCCGAAAAACTTAAATCATCTAAATTTTGCAAATCATTTATAAGTGTCTGCGTGTCTTTCTCTTGCTTACTGAGCCAATTTTTAGCAATCGATTCTGATTCATTTTTTAAATATTTGTCTATAAATTCACGCTCGTACGTTTCAAAGTTTTCTACATTTCCGACTGTTTCTATGTCCGTAATAAAAGATGGGCCGCCAAGTTGACTAATATATTCGTAGTTATCAGACATAAGAGTTACTTTGTCGATCGCTTTATTCTCAAAGCTTAACTTCTGCATGGATTGAAACAATAATCTGTAATGTTCATTTGAAAATTGGCTTGTTCGTATGATTGTTTCGTTTATCAAAGAATTGTCTTTCAAAATGCAGCCTAGAATTTCTTTCTCAATCATCAAATAACCCCATTTCTTTAACCATCCGTTCATGTTCTAGTTCTTCTTTTGATTTTGTCGGTTTACTTGGTTGTGTTTTTTCTATGCTCCAATTCAAGCGTTCGTCAAATTTTTCATTAAACAATGTGGAAGGTTGCAGGTATCTATCTCCTTGTTGTCCATTGTTAAATATTTGACCTTTCCACTTTTGACAACATGTGTCTATCACTTGCTTAAAATCTTCTAATCTATGACCTTCATTCCAACGAGCTTTTATTTGTGACCTTGTTTTGTTGGTGGTATGTCTAAATTTCTTGTCTGCTTTTTTATTTAAATAATCCACAATTTCCCCATACGGTATATATTCTTTTTCATTCTTAACATTCTTTACATTCTTGTTTGTGTTATTCTGTTGTTCCTTTGTTGTTATTCTGTTGTTATTTTGTTGTTCTTTTTCGCCCTCTTTATGTTGGTAATCTCCCCATTTAACAACGTTTATGACGCTAAATTTGTTGTTACTGTTTATAGAGATTGTTCCGTTACTTTCTAACAGCTTGATGTATTTCCAAACTGTCGATTCTTTCATGTTTAATTCCTGCGCTGCTTTCTTTCTACCGAATACAAATTGACCTTCTTTTATTTCTACAAATTGCAATCCTACCAGGTGTTCGCGCTCGCAATGCGATGCCTTCATCAAACAGTACATAAACACCTTTAGTAGTTTTTCGTTTTGAAATATATTGCTGTGAAGCATCTTCCTGTGTAATTTTATCCATCCTTGCACAACCTCACTTCCTTAACTTCTTTCGCAAAACGCATACGGCTTGTCTATCCTCACTACATAGCAATCTGGATAGTTTTTCATGTAGTGAGATAGATTAGCTTTAAATTCATCATTATTTGTTGCATCGTTCCATACCCACAAAGGCAGCAATATCCTATATTGCCTTCTCATTGCCTATCATTTACCGTCTGTAATTCATCTTCCATTTTGTTTCTTTTCTGACGATAATCTATCAACCTATGATTATCCTCCGCATAAAACCATTTATATCCCCCAGCATGACGATATACGCCTTCGCATGCATTTCTTATGCCGCTAGCTTGAATCCCTGTTATTTTCGAAGCTTTTCCTATGGACTTATAATCACTTATAATCAATCCACTCATATCAACCTGAACAACTCTTCTCCCTCTATGAAACTTCTTCATCAAACCGTTTTCGTAGGCGTGTAAAGTGTTTTCCCTCTCTGTTACCCACTCTAGATTTCTGTAATGATTATCTTTCTTATCGCCGTTAATATGATTAACGTATGGCTTATTATTTGGATTGTTTATAAAGTGAATGGCAACTAATCTATGGACATTGAATTTTTTTGCAATATTATCTTTTGATAATTCAACATAGACATAGCCATTATTACGAATACGAAGTTCACAAAAACGAGAATTGTATTTCCTTTTCCTTCCCAAGCTATTGGTTATATACCTATCTAGCGACCTAACTTGTCCAAAATTGGAAATTTGATAGTAACCTTCATAGTTTTTTATGTCCTTCCACTTCTCCATTTCATCAACTCCTAGAAAGTTCATCTTCTAACTTGTTTCGTTTCTGGCGGTAATCTACAAGCCTGTGATTTAGTGCGTCATAGTAATATCTGTACTTTGAATACATCTTGTCTGCATCATTTTCTAATTCTCTATAACCCTGAACCGCTAACTCTGCTGTTGCCTCTTTCACTACACCAGTTCCTTGAACTTCTAGTTTTGTATTAGCTTCAATGAGTTTCCTTTCTCTGTACGCTTCATCTCTTACATGTTTAGCTTCTGCAAATAAATCTGCTGTAATAAACAAACTCTCGTTGTGCAGGCTAACTAATTCGTATAAATGGGCTAGTTCGTTGTCGTCCAGTTGTTTTATTTGGCTAAAAATATTAGTTAGTTGATCTACTCGTTTTGTTATTTTGTCGTTCATAATAATTCATCAACTCTTTTCGCTTATTCATGCGCCACTCTCGACCTTCTGATGTGTAATCAGCGAAGTTATGACAAGTTCCTGTATTTACTGACGGGCCACATAACAATGCTAAATTAGCTGGGTCATCACCTCGTCCACCTTGCGATGCTTGGATAAGGTGAGCGACCTCAAAGCTGTATGCTCTAGTTCTACCGCAACGCTCGCATTTACCATCAGCACGCCTATATACTTCTTGACGTGCTTTATTTGTGATGATAGATACGTTTGGTTTACGTTTCTTTTTAGGTGGTTTAGGTACAGGGTGAAAGGTCATTTATTATCACCTTGCAATATTCCAATGGCTTGTGATGCTTGTTGGCTTGTCCAGTCTTTCATTTCAGTGGTTGTATTCATCTTCTGCAATAACACTTGATATAACTGTTCTTTTGTAAACTTCTCATTTACATTACGTTTTAAAAGATTGTCCACGAAGTCCAATTGTTTACTTGATGCCTTCCCACTAGTTCCGACTTTATGACCGCCTTGCCTTGTATCTGGATCATCGTCATCAGTTGGAGCATTGAAGAACTTCAACAAGAAATATCTTTCTGAATAGGTTAAACCACTTCCGAATGCTTTAGAAATGTCATCCTGTTGACCAAAAACTTTCCAATCTATCGCAATCTTTTCTTCTGGATTCTCGGCATTTTGCCATACGTATTGCATATCACCACTTATGACAAAGTCTGTTTTATCGTCCATTTGCTTGGTTTTTTTGTTGTATTGTTTATAATCAAACGTACTGTGATCTATCTCTTTCATTTCTGGATAAAGAATAACGCCCAGTTCGTTCATTTTTTCTTGAATTTTGCTTAATACTTGTGAACCACTAACGTAAGAATAATTAAAACCTTTAGTATCTTTCTGAAAAACATCTATCTCTTTTCGTATCTCGACCAACTTCTGGTGTAGGTTCATTTATTCAACCTCACATTCAATGATTCGCCTTGGTCTACAATCTCAATTCCTTCGATAACCTCGCCTGTATCTGGATTAATAACTTTATCGTCTGATACTTCAAACGCTTTTTTAATCTGCTGCTTATTTAATTTCTTTTCTGTCTTTATAAAATCGTCCAATTTAGCTTGTTCTAGCGCTTTTAATACAACGTCATCTTTATATATCCATTTCTTTTGATTGGCTCGTAAACCAACGTTTCCGCTTGGTAGAGTGATAGATTTAAACTTGCTATCTTCTTCTCGCTTCATATTGACGTATTCGCCAAGTAAAGACTGCATATATTCTTTAGTTTGAAGGTGCTTGTCCGTCTGTTTTGCTAACCATGTTTCAATTTGTCGCATCTGTGCTTCTGCAAATCGTTCTAATTTTTCTATTTCGTTATCAGCTTCTGCAATTTTCTTTAATGCCCAATCTGCTTTGCTTTCATCATTTATAATGAATCGATCATCTGCTTGTATTTCTTCTGCAATATGTTCATTTAAACTTTGTTGTAGTTCCATTTTCATCCTCCTTGATGAAGTATGTTGTAACTTCCCCATTTAATTTTTCGCGTTCTTCTTTTGTCATGAAATCGTACGGTAGATCAATTCCTTGATGTTCCCTCGAATACATTTTCCCGTCAGAATAAACGATTCTACCTACCTTCTCGTTGCTCATTTAGTCCACGCTCCTATATAATTAATCGAAAATTCGGTTAATAACTTTCATCAAGTACTGATTATCAACTTTAAATTTATCGTCTTTTTCCTGTTTTTCTCTTATGTCACGAATAATCATTTGAAAATAAGCAAAATCAACGCCTGTCAATTGTTCTTCCAATACTTTTGGGTCTAGTAAATTCATTTCGTTTAATTGCAATGCCATTTTCAAATACTGACCAGCGTTTACAGTCCATCCACGTTCAATAAATTTCTTTGTTCGGAAAATACTAGCTAATGGATATTTAGAACCTGCATACCGTAACTCTTTTGTTAAGATAGCTTCTAATGCTTCACGTGGTAATGATAGGTGATTGTTTTCTGACCTCCAATAGCAAGTTGCATGAACGAAGTCATAATTATCGTGTATTTCATCCGGCTCTCCATAGAAGCGAACAACAAGCTGTATTTTACCTCTTAAGCTAATGGCATTAGTCGATAGAAACACAGGTGTATGCTCTTTTTCCTCGTCTTCTGTCACGTTTTCTTCTTCTGGTATATCGTCCTCATATTCGTGTGATTCTGGTTCACCAGCAACACCAGCGCTTGCGACAATAACCTTTACACGATCATCTTCTGATTCAACATAAATATTCATTGAATCATTCTCTTTCTTAAATTGCTCAACAAAATAATTGGCAACTTTTTCAGTTGTTTCTTTATCTGTGAAATAATAATCAAAATCATTAACTGGCTCATTTAAAAGCATTGATACAATCGCTCCACCAGTGATAATAGAGTTCTTATCGACAAGCCTTTTAATTTCTTCATCTTCTATAGAATCAACAAATTCATTATGCTTTTTATTTAAAACACGTTTGATAGTTTTAGCTTTCATATTTATCACCTTTCAATAATGTGTTATAGTAGATACATATATTATTTTTCTTTAGTCACTGTTGGTGCAGTGGCTTTTTTATTCAATGAATGCTGTAAACGATACTTCTTGTCCATTTACACGCCCCCTTACCACAGTCCAAATCTCTCCATCATATTGTTTTCTTTCGATATTGCTCAACTCTGTGAAAGGTTTAGTTTTTTCATAAGAATCTTGAAGGTTTTCACACCAATATGTCATTGCTGATACAGAAAACCCCATTTCCGTTAGTTCGCCAATTGTTAAGTCCTCTATATTCTTGTTCATTCCGTCACCTTCTTATAAATCATATAAGCTCCACAACCAATACCAGCGATCAACACTGCAAATATAGATAACATCATTGTTTATTCCTCCTCTACCTGTTTTAATATGTGATTCCCAACCTCTGGAAGTACGCAATTTCTTAGCACTTGCCTTTTGTTAGGTAGTTTATAATTAGATAAGTCGTATCCATAAGCTTCTTGCAATTGTGGTATTTGAGCCGATCTCATTTTAGGTCTATCAAACTCTTTTTTATCTATGTCGAAGTTGCTCCAAAACAAATGTCTATCTAATTTAACGCTTGGTTGGATTAATGGTTCGTAATATGGATTAACATTTTCCACAACCCACTTACCTTCAAAGTTGTATTGTAAGAAAATAACTTGTTGATATAAGGACATGTCTGGATATACTGGCTTAACTCCCCTATATCTAACTCCAATGTTTTGCCTAAAACTACTATGAGATTGACATGGAGGGCTTGACCAAATAAAGTCAAACTCTTTAAAATGATTTAATAAATATTCGTGTGCATCTGCAACTACCACTTCATCTTCCGGGAAATGATCCGCATATACTCTTGCGATGTTCTCATCAAATTCGACTGCCGTTATATGGTGATCGTTATTCCATAACTTTCGATTACCGCCTATGCCACTGTATAAATTTAATATTTTCATTAATCCGTCCCCTAGCCTAGTAAACAGTGTGAATATATTTGCACTCCGCACACCATACTATTGTTATTTTTGTCTCAATTGAATTATCATTAATATCTTCAAACTCAACCCTTTGAGTATCTTGGGTCATTTCAATACAGCAATTAGGGCAATTCATATTTACTCACATCCTTATAATTGACTAAGCACAAACATTGCTACTATCGTTAGTGATACGTACACAAACCAAAGTGCTGGCTTTCTATCCTTGTCGTTCATAATGTGTTCAACTCCATGGATACTTCTTCATATAGCTTGCGTGAAAACTTGTCCACTAAACCGAATCTAGTAAGTAGGTCATCTAATACACTGGTTAGGCGCCTGTTTTTAAGCTTGGCTGGTGCTTGGCTTCCTAGGATGCCGTCTATTCTATTTCGTAGTGTTTCGTATTGTTGTATTGTCATTTTGATTCCTCCTAATTAAATAATTGCTTGTCCACTAAAACTTTAAAAATAATACTCTACTTGATTGCTCCTCTTTCTAATAAAAACTTAATTATTTCAGAGTGCGTTTCTTTTGATACGATTTCAGATAATTTTTTCATGCAAGCACCCCTTTTTACCATGTATATTCAAAGCGGGATTGTCCGAATTCATTACTTTTCGCATTGTGACATTTAAACCAACTCCTTCATTTTAGTTACCGGAACAATTCCTTCTTCAATCTCAAGTAAATCGAATATGAATTTCTTTCCCTTTTGAGTCCAATACATGTAATCTTTAGATTTATCTGCACTTATAGGGTGTGTTTTGGATTGCGCATAACCTTTGTCTTGAAACTTGTGATACAAATACCATCTATGACCTTTTTTGTACTGAACACCAAGTTCATAAAGTTTTTTATTTAGGGTAGGTGCTCCCATACCTAAATCCTTCGCTATCTGCGTAGCACTTAATAAAGAGTCGTTTTGTAAAATCAAATCATGGTAGGTTGCTTTAGGTTTCAATTCTTTATTTTCCCTTTCTAGCAATCTCACTTCTTTTTGTTCTGCAATCCACTGCTCAGCCCTTTTGATCGGGTCATTAATCATATAAGATGGCTTTGCCTGTTCGAGTAAATTCTGTTCCATTTCGTTAAAACGTTCTATATATGCCACGGCAAACTGTGTCCCTTTTTCTCCCGTCATCCTAGTCGAGTAAAGTTCGCATCCTTTTTTGGTTAATAAAAAACTTGGAAACTTCTTATTTTGCAAATTCGTATATTCACTTTCGATAAAGTACGTGACGGAAGAAGTTCCTTCACCTAATTGTCCAACGATTCTACGAATATCCTTCATCACATCGTAGTGTTCCCTACCTACCATTTCAGCAACTTCTAAACTTGTTAATGTTTTTTCTAATTGATTCATTTATTTTTACCTCCATATTCACTGCTTAATTTAACGATAAATTCTAATGATGCGATTGATAGTTCTTTCATTTTGCTTATTGGTAATGTGCACCCGTTTGACCTAGCTTGTTTTATTAATTCGTTCATTGCGATCATCCTTATATAGAATTAAATTCTAGTGTATTCCCAAAAAAAATATACTCCGTTGGGTACTGGTACGCTTTTTCAATCTTCTGTACATCTGACACCTTGACACTCGATGAATCAGATTCCCATTTATGAAGCGTTGCTATTGATACACCGATTAACTTAGACGCTTGATCTAAAGTAAGTCCTGCGTTTGTTCTGGCCGCTTTAAGCGTGATCTTAGGTGGTGATGAAATCATGTAGAATTCCCTCGCTTTCTGTTGTCGTATTTTGTAACTATATCTAGAATACTAGAATTAAATTCTAATGTCAAGCCTTTTTGTAATTTAATTCTAATTTACTTGCATATCATTAACACTTAACTAGAATTGTATGCTACAATAAGAATCGAAAGGAGGTGCTATATAATGAAGGACATAGAAACTGTCGTATCTGATAATATTAAGAAATTGTTAAAGGAATACAAGATCAATCAAACTGAATTATCCAAGATTACAGGAGTTTCCGAATCGACAGTAGGTAAATGGGTATTGAAAAAGGCAACACCTAGAATGGGCGCGGTACAGAAAATATCAGACCATTTTGGATTACCCAAAAGCTACATACTGGAAGAAGAAGAGAGAGAGCTTCCTGCGATGATACAAGAGTACAACTTAGTTCCTGCTGAAATATCCGCGGGATTACCTATTGAAGTAGATGGGATCTCACAAGTGGATAAAATAAGTCTACCCGATTCGGTTATGGGCAAGTGGGCTGGCGATAAAGACATAAAGATAATGAGAATTAATGGGGACTCCATGAATAAAACCATGCCGCACAACTCATTAATTGCGGTAAAGCCGGTTGAATTAGCTAACTTGAAAAATGATGACATAGTAGTTTTTTCAGATGAACATGAGTATTCAGTGAAACGTTACTATGACGATAAGGAAAACGAAAGAATTGTTTTCCGCCCACACTCAACCGACAGAACGTTTATAGATAACATTTTTCCTTATGACAATTTAGATGGATTGCAAATACACGGAAAAGTAGTTATGTATATAGTGGAGTTAGATTAAACGTTAACGTTAATATTTAATCGAGGGAGTGACTGATCATCGCTCCCTTAATTTATAAGGAGTGATAATATGGGAACGGCACTGTACATGAGAGTATCGACTGAAATGCAAGAAGAAGATGGGGTATCATTAGAAACGCAAGATGACACACTTAATGCTTATTGTAACTTTAAAAAATTTACTGATATAGAAGAATATATCGATGTAGGAAGTGCCCGAAATACTAAGAGGAAAGATTTTCAAAGGCTTATGAAAGATATAAGACGAGGGAGAATAAAAAGAGTTATCATTTTAAGGTTGGATAGACTAACTAGATCAATCGTTGACTTAAATAAGTTATTAAAGATACTTAATCGGTACGGGTGTGAATTACATTCCGCAACAGAAAACATCGATACAGCAACAGCGACTGGGCGAATGGTCATGAATCTTATAGCAACATTCGCACAATGGGAAAGTGAGACGATATCAGAACGTGTCACCATAAACATGTTGACAAATGCACGAAAGGGGATATGGCAAGGTGTCACTCCGTATGGTTATTATTTAGGGGATGATAAGCGACTCAAAATCAAAGAAGATGAAGCGAAAGTCTTACGTGAAGCGTTTGACATGATTTTTGAAGGGAACAGTTTTTCTAGCACAGAAAAATATATATCAAAAAAATATAATTTAAAATGGAGGGATAATTTTTTAAGGAGAAAAGCGAGGACTGCATCGTTAGTCGGAAAGATTAAAAGAATTGACGAGGTAATAGATGATACACACGAAGGAATTATAACAGAAAGAGAACAACAGCAACTCATAGACAGACTCGAAGAGAACCGCAGTGGTAGAACAACTAATACAGATCATAAGGATTTGTTTAGACGTAAAATAGAATGTTATCAGTGCGGCAATAACTTAGCGTTATCGACAGCATACAACACAAAAAACGAAACGCACTACTATTATAGATGTAACAATTGCTTTAAAAACGGAAACGGAACAATCACAGTTGGAGAAAGTAGAATTTTGGAATCTTTAAAAGCTTATTTAGACAACATCATTATAGATGACATAGAATCAGTAAAAGTAGACAATAAATCTCCTACAGCACCGTTAGAAAGACGTTTAAAAGAAGTTGGAAACGAAAGAGATAAAATACAGCGTGCATGGATTAAGAATTTAATGAGTGATGACGACTTAGAACGATATCAGCAAGAATTAGACGATGAACAAGAACAGATAGAAAAAGAATTATCAAAATTAAGTAAACCGATCATGACGAATGAAGAATATAAACAAATCGTAATTACTTTAAAAAGTGGATTTGACAATTTATCACGTGAAGACAAAAGAGCATTTATACAGCGATTTATTAAGCGGATAGAGTTTACAAGGACACTTGTACCAGGGTATAAACAGAAGTACGACATTGAAATAACAGACGTCATATTTTATTGATTTAATCTTTGCACTTACGAAACTAATGGTACTCCCAACGTTGCTTAAGTATCATTTACAGTATCACGGAATGGATCGCTTAACGGCGGTCTTTTTTCATAAAAAAATAACCCCTAAAATAAGGGGTTTAAAAATTCAACATCTATTATATCATCAAAGTTAATTCCTGTTCCTTCTATATATATCATATTATTTCTTATGCTTTTAACCGACCCTTCTATATTTTTAAAATCATGATCCACAAAATAAGTTATTTTAACTTCCAATTTATATTCTAAAGCGCCTTTTAATTTAAAGCTATTTTCTTCTATTTGCTGTTCATCCAGTATCGGTTTTTCTTTCCTATCTTGCTCCCTGTCTAATTGCTCTAGCATTTCTATTTGTTCCGGCAACATAATTGATGTCCATTTCTTTGTACCACGTTCGTTAATCATACTACCGCCCTTTCATTATTTACGGAAACAACTGCCAATAAATTATCTATCTTAAAAGTACGACGTGATCCACGCAAATAACAAAAAGCTTTAAATGTACTGTTGTTAATTTTAAGCACCTTAACAGTTCTTTTCGTTACATTACCGCTGTCATCCATATACATGATTCTGATTGTTGAGCTACGTCTGGCACACTTTATTAATTCATTACGCACGTTTGTTCCCTCCTTAAATTTCATTATAAGGGAACTAGTGTTCTGTATCAAGTTAATTTTATATGTAAATTTTGTAAATTAGAAAGGACTTTATACCTAGTATGTTGAATAGACTATATAAAGGAGGGATATAATGAAAGGAATGGGAGTACGTTGTAGTGTGTGTAAGATAATTATATTTAAAGAGGATGCGGTGTTTCTAGATGATATTAACACTGTTACGCATCAACATTGTTATAGTTTAGATACTAATTTGAAGATAAAGGACTTGGGGACGTATGGAAACATTGAAGATCAGTATGCTACTATATTTAAATAAATTAAAGAGGGCAATTAAGCCCTCTTTTTTTATTTCGAGTAAGAACATAACACAAACATTATCTTACTTTTTTTATTCCACAATCACTCCCGTTTGCATTAAATCAAATTAAAGTAATTTGTCACCTCATAAATAACCAATCCTAAAATGAATAAAACAGAAGTTATAGCACTTAATAGGTATGTTTTACTTTCTCTTGCATAAATCCATTCCATTCCAGTACGAAAGGCGAACAAAACAGTCATACCAATAAAAATAAGTATTCTGAGATGCGGAAAATCATTCATTGCTATAATCAACACAATAAAACTGAACCCATAGAGTATTCTTTCCCCATATTTATGTATTTTATTTACGTATTTTTTACCCAAGTCAGATTCTTCTATATTCAATTTCGTTATTAACTTTCGATTGATAAATTGATCTAAAACTAGAATAGCAATTAGAATGATAATAATGCCCACCATCTTAATTCCCCCCTGTAAACACCCTGTATTACTTTTCAATTAAATGGCCCGTTTATTGAATACTTCATTTATAAATAATCAAATTTATATAGCAAGTATAACATTTTAAATTCCAAAATCTACCTACATTATTTTTATTAATATCTGTAAATTTTCGTGGAAAATAAAGAGCGCTAGTGAGCGCTTTTTTATTTATGTAATAAGGAATAATCCAAAGTCTCTTTTTTTGATTCTTTATAGTAAAATAGGTACCATTGAACTATAATTGGTATAAATACATCTTTTATTTAGAAAGGATACATACAATGCTACAAATAGGGTATTTAATAATATGTGAAGACGTAATTAAAGAACCAGGGCAAACAATTATTCAAAAACCATTCCCAGTTTTAACACCTTTAAATTTACCAGGTAATTTTTCTTTTAAGGTGGCCTTTTCCCTTCATAATTTGACGGAAGAGCATTTCGGAAAAGAAAATATATTAAAAGTTGTGTTAAAAGATTCAAATGGAAAGGATGTAGTAAATACTGGAGATCTAAATTTGCAAACAAATCCTAATAGCAAACCCGACGGTTCTGCAGTGGAGATTGCAGAAGCTGACATATCTTTTAATAATGTGGAGTTTTACACCGATGGAATATACTCTCTTACGTTGACTGTAAATGAAAATGAACAAACATTAAAGATACCGGTTATAAAAAGGAATCAACAGAATGAGTAATATTAATGAGATAGAATGGAGTAAAAATGTAACAGATAAAGGTAATGTCATCGTCATTGACAGAACAGTTCCCGCAAATAAAATAAAAAATGAAGATGAGACTATAAAAAAATTTATCGAACAAGGTTTGCACGGTTATGTAGATGGAGATAAAGCAATTAAAATAATGGATCCAGCTCTATCACAGAAATCTAAAAATTTAAATGTTTTTCAGCACACCCTAATTAAGGGAGATGATTCTATGGATGAAAAGTACGATAATAAATATAGTGATCTTAAAGAGGATTTGAGAGAAAGTGAAAGACGGATATCTAACGATATATCTGAAAGAGAATTAAGATTTGAGAAGACTATAGATAGATTTATGCTTGACGCAAAAGAGCGTGAAGAAAGATATATAAAGACTGCAGAAGAAACCAAAAACATTGTATATGAAGGAGAAAAAAGCAGAAAAAGTAACACTATTGCAATGTGGACACTTGCGGTAACTACAATAATTGGAATTGCTGCGATGGTTATAACTGTAGTTTTAAACGTTTAATAATCAAACAACGCTGTAAGCCCCTCGTAATTAAGGGGCTATGTTTTTGTTTAAAATGTACCAGCGTTTAATCTACGCTGTAACTCTTTTACTACTAAACTAGGTCGACTTAGCACACCGTCTTGTACAGTGCCTAAATACTTTTGTAATGCTCTTACAGTAGCTGGGCCAAGTTTACCATCAGCATTAGCGCCAACTTTACGTTGTAATGCTACTATCACATTACTACTGCCACTGCCAAATTGGACTGTACCACCATATAAAGATTGGCTAACACTATTTCGTGGTTGTTTACTAATAAAGCCGTCAACAGGAGTGTTTAGTACTTTTTGCAATGCTCTAGTAGTGGACTTTCCCCATTTGCCATCTACAGTTAAATTAGCCTTACTGGCATTATTTGTAGTCGTTGGTTTAACCTTTGGCTTACTAGGTTTGACAGTAGTTGTACCTCCGCTTTGTTTACTAGCTTTTTTATCATTACTTGATCCAGCAATGACTTTAATCAATTCTTTTGCGTATTCTTCTACATTTTCAGTCAATACTTTGGCATCATTCTTATTTGTGCCGAACCCTAATTCAAGCAATCTGTACGTAATGCCTGCATTTGCTGTTTGGTTAACGTTAAATAAGTTGTTACGTCCACTGATCCCCTCATGCCCTTTGTGAGAGTATCGTACACCTACCTTCTTTTTAATGACATCACGTAAAGCCAAATCAGTCTTATCTGGACTATATCCACTATAAATAATAACATGCCCACCACTTGCGGATGCTGATGCTGCATCGTAGTGTATCTCTGTTATTTGAGTAGCGTTATATTGCTTAGCTAATGCCACAATATTTCCATAGTTACTTACTTTATATTTATCAAAAAATACAACGTTATGATTTTTTGGTAGGAATTTTTTCATTGCTGGAAATAAATCGTCACTTACATATCGGTGTTCACCTTTAGTAATTAATCCAGTTGCACCAGGGTCAAATGTTTTATTTCGCTGCATACCATGACCAGCTATTACTAAGTGTTTAGCCATTATTTAAGCCCCCTCATTTTTAAATCGACTTCCTGTTCTTTCGCCTTTTTGGTGATGATATATTGATTCTTATATATCCCATAACCAACTAAGATTAACGGAACAAACGACTCCAACATTGATACAAATGCATCAATCGTGTTGTTGTTGAAGTGCGTAAATTCAATTCCTAGAGATTGCAAAAAGAAAAGGATGCCCCCAAGAGCACCCCCGATAAATGCGATATACTGTTTTGTTTTGTCTTTATCCATAAATATCAACCTCCTATAGTATTTACAATCAATCCTGCTAGCGTTATAAACATCACGACAACTGATATGGAAGTAGCAACTAGCCATTTTCTATCATTGTCTGACTTACGATCTCGTTGTCTAAACTTATCAAAAAGTATTTCCACATCTTTCTGTGTTTCGTCATTTTCTCCCTTAATGGTATTTACCTTAAGGCCTAGCTCCTGTACATCTTTTTGATTTTTTTCGGCATTTGTTTTAATGCCTTCAATATCTTTTTGAGTTCCTTTAAATTTTTCATCAAAATGTTCTAAAGTGGTCATAATCTGTCTTATATCTAAACTGATATCAGTCAATGTGTTGTTGAGTTCTTTCATCATATCGTCATTATTCACATGCACCCCACCCCGTTTTCAGACATAAAAAATAACGCTTATTCAGCGTTTCTAGCTTGCTCCAATTCATATTCTAATCTTTCTATTTCCTTTTCTTTCTCTGTCTTTTCAGGCATTTCTAATGTTTCCTCATCTTTCAAACGTAACTTGGGAGTCAATCCATCCATAAACAATTCACACTTATCTATTTGATCAGCTACATAATCATCAACGTAAAATTGATAGCCCCTATCTGTAGACACAGCACGATTACCAATAATGACAGATGCAACTTCACCGTCAATTACTTTAAAAAACACTTTCGTTGTACCTGGTTGACGTGTGTCATATGTTTCTATTTCCATTCAATCACCTCAAATAAAGTCGGTTAAAAACACCCTGCTTATCCTAAAAGCTATACCTCTATTTCCACTTATCATCCATTGATTTAAGAAACCAATACGAAAATCTAAGTTTCGTTGTTCGTAAGTAGGAGTTCCTAAATCAACTATTAAAGCATCCCACGAACCAAAGTTACTAATATTTATACCGTAGCGTTCTGCGTTGCCCTCGTAGAGTCGCGCACGTACTCGTTCTAATCCATTTGTTCGAGTAGATATCTGCAATCTAAGTACAAAATATCTAGCAGAATGAATGAATTGATATCGTTGGAAATTCACTGTATAACCCTTGTCAGGATCTCTTATATCTACAGCGTATTCCTCAGATCCATTAAGAACACTAGTATATGATCTGTAATATCCGCCCTCGGACCAAAATGCATCATATTCTCCCGACGGCCCCATTGCAGCATCCATAAAGTACGGATCATATCCAGTTATCGCATAATCCTGTTGCACCATACCGTCTTGCATCCAAACAGCGCCATCTGGCCTAACGATTTGAATTTTACCATCAACCAAGCGTAAGTTATCTCCAAAATATCCCTCGTTAGCTTCAATTCGTCCACTTAAAAAGGCATTGACTAGCCTAGCATTACCATCTAAATCTAGATGGGTTACATAATTACCTAAAGCGTCAGTCTGGTAAAATCCATTTACCCCATCCCACCAAATACCAGCACCCGTTATAGATGTTCTTAAAGCTATTGCGCCAACATCAATTATTCCCTCTTTTATGTTATCGGCATTTTCAGCGAATGCCTTTGCATCTTTCAGTGCTTGCTCTGATTTTCCATCAGTGTATTCAGTACCTAATTTGTGATAAGCATCATCTAATTCATTTACTTGTTGTTTAGTATAAGCATCAACCTCTGCTGGTGTAGTAGGTGTCATCTTTACCCACACACCATTATTAACGACGTGAGAAACATGTGGAGTTCGTGATGTGTCTACCCATATAGGATTCTCACCTTCTTTAATTTCTGGTGCTGTGTCTGATTCTACTTTTTTAGGCTCTGCATAATTTAACAACAGATCAATGCCCGCTTTTTTAGCTAGATCACGCTTTAATAATCGATAAATAGACTTAACGTCATCTTCTGTATATTCGACAAAATCACCTAGAACATACTCTTTTTCGGCTTCTGTGATAGGGTTACGCTTCATCTCGAATATTCTTGCTTGTACATATAAAGGTGGGTCATACATTGTATCTTTGATCCGTATTGTGTCACCAAAACGTATCTTCTTATTTTCATGGCCAAGTATATGTTCTAAATCCAAGAAGTTAATTTCATAATTTATCACACTATTTTTACGCTTGTTTAACTCTGTTTGCGTGTACTGTCGTAGTTGTGAGAGTGTCATATCTTCTCGTTCAGACTGTGGCTCATACACTCCAATTAGATGTTGTGGATCATGGCTTGGTCTGCCCCATCTTTCGAGTGCTTCAAAGTCCTCTACTAATACTTGTAGTCTGGTGCCATCCTCTCGCTCTGGACCAAGTCCAATTAAAGCTGTATAAATGTCACCACTCTCTTTACGTCTGATTGACTGCAAGTCTTTACCAAACGTAACTTCTCGACCTCTCCAAGCGCCTACTTGGTCAACTAAATTAACGAGTCGATTAGTAACTTTTAATCCATTGTGCATTATTTCAAAATCAACCTCTAAATCAAACTCTCTAGCAATGCGTTTTATATACTCGT
>RWZD01000035.1_pt1 | contig 42806 bp, 69 predicted proteins | sample 2187771 | NCBI WGS metagenome assembly RWZD01 (sample SAMN10531866, study PRJNA481165) | viral metagenome | isolation source: viral particles purified by filtration and ultracentrifugation from about... | place: USA: Tennessee
GTTTCCAGGACGACGGCCGGTTTTCATCCAATCGATAGAAAATGACATATCATTGATCATGCTATTGATTTGTTTTTTATCCTGCTTATCTTTTAAATCCTCCATATTCAATTCATCGCCTATTTTACGCAAATTAGAACGCCCATCCTCATACTGCATAAGCAATTCATCCGCCCAATTCTCAATCTGTTCGCTTGTCATATTCATTTCACCGACTCCCCTCAAATAAATAAAAAAGGACAGACTGGATTCCCTCAAATCCAAATCTGCCCTGATTGTTTCAGTAGCTTGTTATTTAATTTTTATAGATAATCATCCATGACTTTATAAGTCCCTGTACTTTCGTCAAATTTATAGTAGTGCGGGATTTCTCCGTGTTCAACGAGTTCAAAAGCTAACTCGTAAGCTTCTTTTGACAGAAAATCATATTGAGTTTCTTTCAATATTTCATTTTCTTTAAAACGATAAAACCCACAATTAGTACTCCCTAAATCTTCATCAGCAAAACTATATTCAACTATTACATTAGGGAAAAGCCATGCAATCTTTTGAATCAAATTAGGAACACCATTCCATGCTGTTTGGAAATAAATTGTATCTTCTGTATTTCTATTATCGGGTTGTCCATAGGCGCCCCATTTAGTCCCCCAATTATTTCTAGCCCATTCCAGTGAAGTGTTTTCTATACCCCATTTTTCTTCATCTTCCCGACCTATTCCGATGACGTCAGGACTATTTCCGTAAATCCATTTAGGCATAGGTGTTATTTTATTAAAATCAATCCCCGTCCCGATTTCGTCGATTTTTATAAAATCTAATACCTCTTTGATTTCACTATCTGAACCTATTATTTTTAATTTATTTGAAATGTGATTCGGCATGTACATTCTCCTTTTTTATTTCATCGTATAACTAACCTTCTTAGCATGAATCTTGCCATTCTGCCATGTAATGCTTGTCTCCCCGAAACCACTGTCCGGTTTTGGAATCACTTCCGGCACGCCATTCTTAACTACAATTACTGCATCTTCCCTCAGATTGATTTCTACTTTGCTTGTTTCCTTCATGCTGTACCCCCTACAAAATAACTGTCACAGTGAATGCTGCGTAGGTTAATCACTTCATAACCCACCCTTGCTTGGTTTTTTTAATCACCGTCAGCTCCTTGCCAGTCTGAATCTCAAACAACTTGCGTCGCAGCGTAAAATCCTTCGAGACAGGACCTCCCTTGATATCGATTATCTTCTCCTCACCATCTATATAGATGACCTTAAAATCGGCAGTGTATATAGCACCCTGCTTCTTTTTCTTACCACTACCCTTGCACGCCTTGCATTTATTAAAGTTGAGCGTCTTTTCATTGAGCACCCTCCCTCTACCATCACATTTTCTGCAAAGCACCTCGTACGGATCAATTATGGTGTATTTGGGTTGTAATTCGATGTCTTTAACCAACTTGTCATTTTTGAGCATGAGATAGTATTCAAATTCTGCCTTACTATCAAATTCTATGCCCTGAAACATAACTTTCCTGGCGTTGTATTTGTTTCTCCTCACTTAACCACCTTCTTTACATAAACAGCCTCATACCAGCTATGAATATGCTGCATTGGCTTCACACAGATAAAACCCTCATCTTCTTTATTTCTGCATATCTGCAGGAACTTAACTTTATCCTCATGCTTCACTATGCTAATAGCCCGCATTTCTCACTACCCCGTTTAAGGCTTCGATATAAGTCCATTCGAGAGTATACATTCTGCAATCATCTATCTTTCTACCATCGCTAGTTTGATAGATTTCCATGCGGTGTAGCTCTTTGATAAGGTGGTTCTTACGTTTCTGTACTTCCGTTTCACTCATGCTATACCTCCTCAATAGCCATTTTGTTGCCGCTCATGATTAACCTTATTTTTATCAAGATAGGCTTGTTCAATTTGCTCCCAGGAGAATCCAAGCATTTCTCCTAGACCTAACAAATCAGCGAATGCATAACCGTAATGTGTTACTTTCATTTCATCTTTAGAAATTTTTAAAAATGAAGTAGTTCGGAATAATTCGTGAAATTGAGTAGTTATTTCATTTCCTTCAAGGTCAACGGCTACTTTGGAATAGTAAGGTTTCCAGTTTTCTTGTTTTAAATCCAATCCAATACTCAAAATAAAATGGAGACAGTCAACGTATTCTTCTAATACAGTGTTTCTTCTTCTGAATCCTAATAAAGTATTCTCGTCGTCTGGACATTCATAGTTGAATTCATTTGCCTTTTCTGTAGCAAAACGTTCGTTACAGAAACCACATTCAAAGTATTCTGCCTTATCATCAGCACATGAAGATTCTAAAATCTTTGGTTTCTTTTTCTCACTCCAAAACTTAAACCCTCGCCATTCATTGGCTAACTCTCCTAATTCAACCTGCAAGGCAAGTATCTTATCATCTAGCAAGCTCTTACCTTCCAATCCTTTTTCTTCCACGATGTGTTTATCTAATTTTGCTTGTATTTCGAATAATTTACTTAATTCCATTCCTTGCTCCCCCTATCTAAAAATCACATAATCATAATCCCTTACTTTGCTGTGATACGTTTTAACAACCTGTATCCTGTCTCCATCATTGTTGATCTTGGTGGTTTCTTTGACATAGACTTTTTTCATCCTGCTCCCACCTTCCGATATTTACTGAAAAAATTGGATCACCGAATTTTGCATTTTCCATTCGTTTCTTGTGACTTTCTGTTGCATACCATTGCACTGTTTCCGGCTTAACATTAAGCTTTATTGCACACTCCTCTGCTGTTCCTGTGAATTGGAATTCATCACCGATATATATGGCATACTCTGTTATTTTCTTAGATTTAGAACCGTGCGTTTTTGCCATCAGAACCAACTCGCTTGAGGTTGTTCAACTACTTTTTCCTCAAGGGCTTTATCAAAGCAATCCTGGCATAAGTTGCTGCGTTCATTTCTCACATCCTCAATCTCACAAACAATGCATGTACCGTTGTTCATAGCACTTCCTCCTTCTTAAGATTGAATGTATTTATAAACCACGCTGTATCTTCCTCTGCATCAAATACATAAGCTTTATCCCTGTCTAATGACATTTCCATCACCGGGGGCACATCTACCAGGTAGTTACGATAAACATCCGGCAGTTGCCCCTTTTTGTACTTGTATAGTCGCTCGTAGAGGATGTATGGCATGATTATTCACCTTTCAATGCCTTGCTTTGGTTTCCAATTCCCCTTCTTCCAAGCCGTACGAGCTATTATTTTCTCTGTATGCGATTTAGATATATTGAATATTTTCATTATTTCTCTTACAGAATATCCTTCTTTTTTCAATCTTCTTATCTCTTCTACGTCCTCAAGTGTTAGTTTCGATCTTCCGTGATTCTCCCCGCACATTCCATAAGCTAGTCCTGTTTTATATGAATGAATAACATTTTCACTAGGTGTCACCCACTCCAAGTTTTCGACATTGTTATTTGATGGATCTCCATCAATGTGGTTAACTTCTGGTTTATTTTTCGGGTTAGAAATAAACGCTTTGGCTACTAACCTGTGAACCATTTGAGATTTGTGCTTCTTATTCTTGTATAAATTGACTCCTAAATAGTTCCTGGCGTATTTCACTGCTTTTAGCTTTTTGTTTGAAATGTGCGAATAAATCTCACCATTTACTGAAACTGAATATAATCCTTCATATCCTTCTATATCTCTCCATACCCCCAACCGTTCATCCATCACTGCACCTCCTCGCAACTCACTATTTTGATTTCTTTTACATCCGATTTGTCTTTATTTGTATAAAATATTCCAAACAAGGCTAGTTCTATCGCTTCTTCTTTTGTCTTTGCAATGACAGGAGCCATAGTATCGATAACCATTTCATCTGGTAGTTTCTTGAAGCAAACTTTCCACTTTTTGTTTTCCATCACGATTCACTCCTTAAATTCACTTTCTGAAGAAATTCGGTACAAAAAGATCCACTGTAATCCTCTAGCATGACAACGGTATAATCATGATTTGGGTGATGTTTAAATTCATTCGTGCTGCATGTCCAAATAGTCCCGTCATGCGATTCTGCTTCGATGCACGTATGCATCACGACTTTGTCGCCTTTTTTTAATGGTTTCACACTCATTTGCCAACCTCCTAATTAGCTTAATTAATCAAATTCTTATGAAGTTAGATAAAATCATTTAAAACAACGACAATTGTTCATCTTTAGTTACTTCCTTTACGTAACCTTTTCTCACCCAAGAGCTATAAGGGATCCACTCTCTATAACCTTGGATCATATACCCTTCCGGAACTGGCTCACCGGATCCCCTCTCGGGTTTAAGTGATTCTGTAAGATCAGTCCACACCCAGTTATTTTGCATGTTCTACCTCCAGTTAGCTTAATTAATCGAACATTTATGAAGTTAGATTATTTCATCATGTATCATTTTTATTGCTTTAAATATCGGATATATTTGCTGTGGTACTACTGCATTTCCTAATCCTTTAATTCTGTCCACCCGATTGGAAACCCCATTAGCCACTCGACCCACGTCGGGTTCAATTGACCATCTTGCTCTTGGTTTACAGCGTCTGGTAATGTTTTGTGATTCCAGTTTGGTCCAGTCTTCCCTTTCCAATCTCTCGCTGTCGGGGTAGGCCACATTTGTGCAGCTTGCGATAGATTCACACTGTGCATGCTCCCTTCTTTCTGCTGGCTGCTTTTCAGCTTGTCGGTATATACATCTGCTGTTGTTGGAGTGGGCCACGATGAAGGTTCGCTCCCTTTTGTGTTTGGCGCCGACACTTGCAGCCGGTATAACAAACGCCCCCCCGGTGTAGCCGATGCTTTCCAAGTCAGAAATCGTTCTGTCGAGCTCCATGTTGACGAAGTTAGCAACGTTTTCTCCAACAACCCAATTGGGCCTGATTTCTTCGATGATCCTAAACATTTCTGGCCAGAGGTCACGGTCATCTTCCGTGCCTCTTCGCTTCCCGGCAATACTGTAAGGTTGGCAAGGAAATCCGCCTGAAATAATGTCAATTGCTCCAATGTCTACACCTCCATCAATTAAAGTTTGTTTATTTAAGGTTTTCACATCATCAAATATCGGAACGCCTGACCAATGCTTTGATAATATTTTCTGGCAAAATGGTTCTCTTTCACAAAATGCGACTGTCTCGATGCCAGCCCATTCAGCAGCTAAACTAATTCCTCCAATGCCTGCGAATAATTCGATGGATTTCAATTACTCTCACCCTCCATCATCTGCCTATGATTGTTACTCCAAACCGCATCCACAGCCTCATCCCTCTGTATCTGCACCTTGTAATACTCCAGCTGTAATTCAGCGTTTTTCTGCTTTAGCTGCTCATTCTCCTCGCTCCATTCTTTAAGAGCATTAGCCATAAAAGTCATGGTGATTAACAAAATTGCCAAAATAACAAAATACCCTGCTTTTACTATCTTTTGTTTCACCTAACCCCTCCAATCAAAATAAGCCATTTATGAGACGTTTTAACATCTTTGTATATATTTAGTCTCAAATCTATTAATCTCTTCACTAGCACTTCGTATTCGTTAAATACGCTTAGGAATGAATGCAAGTGGTCTATCGATTTTCTCTTTATCTGCTAAATGAATTAAAGCTAGTAAAATTTCTATTTCTTTTCGTTCTTCTCTCTCAGCTATTTGGTCAATGGTTTTCCAGTTATTCCAGGCTAGCGCTATTCGCTTTAACTGCCCTGGCAAATATACAAGTTCCAAATCCTCAAAGATGAATTCATTGTCACCGCATAACGGAAGTACTGGCATTGTCCGACTTTTATTGTTCGTCTTGAACTTAACTACTCCCATTGGTTGCACCTTCCAGTAAATGAGGATGCTGATATATGTTTCCAATGACTTCTAACTCTTTGCAAGTGGATAAAAAGTATTTATCTCCAGGTCTAGCTGTATTGCTAGAAATAATTACAAATATGAATGCTCCGTCATCAAAATCAACATAACCTGTTTCTTTTTGCATTGCTGAAACACTCGAGAGGGCATCACCTCTGCGAATTTCTTCTTTACCGAACTTGTCCTTCAATCCGGTGTATTGCAATAATTCAATTTCTTCAAAAGGAAAATATCTGTCTATTCCAGTGTCATCAATAATCATGATTTCTTCTTCTGCAAAATCGATAGAATCTACTGTGAGCATGATGTCATGCTGTTTAAGCCAAGCATCAAATTTAATCTCCCGCATCACGCATACCTCCTAAGATATTCTTGTGTCTCCTGTACTCCTGGCACTGCCTTATCCACAACAGCACTATGATTGTCACGCATCCAGTCCATGAATCTTGTTACCGTCTGCTCGTCCGTATCGTTTGGGTCAAATATCATTACTGATTTCATGTTCATAGCAATAGTCCTTTTTCATCTAATTTCTTAGTTATTTCCATGATTTTATTGGTGTTAAGTACAAAGCCTTCCTTTTCATCGCCTTTGACTAAAGTCAATTCAATAAACATGCTCATTCCTCCCCGTCCATAGGTTCTTCACCACTTTTATACTCGATATCTATCGGAATAATCTTTTCCGGCTTAAAAATCATTTTGTATTTGTACTCAGATACATCTGACGTACTTAGTTGCTCAACGGTATATGTCACGTTGTCACTTAAACCAAGGTAGTGTTTTTGATATTCATCAGGCCCGATTTTTGCAATTACTTCGATAACTCCGTCTCTGTCAATATCAATAGCAATGTTTCCCGTCATTTCCATGATGTACGTATCAGTTAATGAGTTATAAAAGACAACCCTTCTAATAACCCTGAATTCATCAGAATCCTTGCTGATGTTGTGTGATACAGTGTCCTTCGCTGAACAGGCTCCTAATAGAAGTAACGTCGCCAGTAAAAATAATGAAACTGCTTTTTTAATATTCATTTTTCATTCCTCCTACAATCGTTTTGCTTGCTCTCGTAATCCTTCTGGGCTTAGCGTCCGGTTAATTTCTCTTATATTGTCAAAGAATCTCCCCTTGAAATCACTGTCGAATAGTGTTCCGTCCTGAAGTTCTCTCTTATTGAAATCGCTCATTCTTTTATCTAAAAGACTTTTCCCAACTCGTTTCTCTAATTCCGACGGATTCTCATGTATTTTGGTCTCCTGCATCCGTTCAAGTTTTGCAGCCATTTGTTTTAACACTTTCTTTTTCAGTCGTTTTTTCATGGTTAAAACTCCTTTCGTCGATAATCTCTGCCATTCATCTTGATAACATCTGTGTTCTCCATCATTCGGGAGAAGTTACGCTCATTAATCTGAGCCCGCAGTTCCTTACTGTTTAAATTTGTTGTATATATCGTTGACTTACCGGAACGATCATCCAGCACCTCAAACAGCTTGGTATTCGCCCAATCGGTATGATGTTCTGCTCCAATATCATCCAGCACCAATAAGTCCACTCGCTTAATCACCTGCAGCAATTCATCTTCCGTTATTCCTTTATTACCGAAGGTGTCTTTGATTTTGGTTAGGAGCTTAGGCAATGATAGGAATAAGCATTCTTTCCCTTGCTCCATGAGCTTTTTAGTCACCGCAACCGATATATGACTTTTTCCGGTACCGTAGCTACCAGTAAGCAATAAGTTCTTTTTGCCGTCGTAATCAGCTATATAATCAATCACTTGTTGTTTGGCTTGCTGCAGAGCCTCATTGGTAGGCTTGTAATTCTCAATGGTTGCTGTCTGCAGATTGTCATTAATCAGTGAATAGTAATCGAAAACCTGCATCATTTTAGACTTACGCAGTTGCTTTCTGCGCTCTTTGGCTTGGTTAGCAAGCTTAATATCCTCGCATTTACACCCGTAGTTAGCTATGATTTCCTCGCCAGCCCTCGGACCTTTAGGTATCTGTAACTTGGTTTGCTTCACATCTTTACCGCAGCCGTCGCAAACAAATTCAGCAATCAATTCCGATTTAGGTTTTGATAGTTTAATAGATTCCATAGCGACCTCCTAAAATCCGTAATTGTAGCCGTCGTCTTCGGCTTCTTTTTTGTTAAACTGGACAACGTTTGATTTGGGTTTTTGTTCATCTTTCATTTCCAGTGTTAATCTATCGAACTGTTTTCTTAATTTGGCAGGAGAAAGTATATTTTTGTACCAAAAATGATTTTGCTGGCTCCATAGAATTAAATCCTGTATTTCCTTTCCACTCTTTTTATCTATCTCCATAATTTTTCTGAAAGTATCAGCCCACGATTCTAAATTTGGTTCTTTTGCATCCGGGTTGTTCTCTTTAATTTTCTTGAATAACAACTCAGCCAATTTCAAATGATGGGTTTCAAATTTTAATTTGGAACGAGTATCTTTATTCTTGTTAATTCTTGCATTCTTAGCATTCTTGTTATTGTTTACCGTTCGTTTACCGTTAGTGTTCGGTTCTTGATTTAAGGTGTTTACACTTTCTTTTTCGGCATCATCTGAACCTTGATATTTAGAGTAATTGAGGATGGTGAATAGTGTTCCCTGTTCCGTTTCCCTAACGTTTACCCTTTCGGCACTAATAAGTTTGTCAATTGCCTTCTTAATAGTCCGTAGAGAATACTCTTTTGTACCTCTACCTTCCTTATAAGCAAGGTCTGCTGCTAACTTCCGATATGATCTTAAATACTGACCTCTTTTTAATTCGACTCCGGCAATCTTCACGCCATCCTTGTGCGATGCCTTGCCCATTAAATACATGAACAACCTAAACGTCGTAACATCATTCCATATATCTGAATCGAATATTTCACGATGGACTTTGAACCAAGTACTCATACTCACCATCCTTTCAATTACTTATTTTTTCTGTGCTCATTTCTGTGACATTCAACGCATAACGTGATTCCGTTCGATAGTTCATATCTGAGTTTTTTATATTTAGCGAAACCTTTTATATGGTGAGCGTTTAATTCACCTCCGACTTGCCCGCAGTGTTGACAAGTATAATGATCTCTTTTGAACACCGAGGTTCTCCACTCTTTATATTTAGGAGTGCCTCTTTCTTGCTTGTCACTTCTTTCCCATGGAGGCACTTCACTACCGATCCATATTTGAATTTCGCCGTCAGGATTAACTGCTGCATGAGCATTCATAACCCCGATTCCATTTAAAGAAATGAATTCCTCTTCCGGTATCTTCCCTTCAATAAACCCGCAAGATAAACACAAATGGAAGTCTTTCTCTGTTTCTTGATATCTAGGAAACATATCCGATATTTCATAATCGCATTTATCGCACGAATAAAAATGATGGTAGAACGGAACGCCTGCATTATCATGTATATCTGTTCTTAAATAAGACAAGACAATCTCCCCTCCGTTAAAATTACTTATCTAATCTATCTTCTGGCCTTACAACCAATCGCAATTCATCAGCAGGCCTACACGCTATACTGCTGTCTTTAAGCAATATGACTGGGTAACGATTTGTCACACATATATCCTCTTCGCTCATGTCTATAAATCCAAAATCTCCCCACTTTGTAACTACCAAATCATCATCTTTGTATTCATCTTCTTTTCTGCCGATTGACCACCAGAAACCTTTTTTCTTTTCGTCATCGGTTGCATGTCTGCTAAAAGCATCTGTACCGCATTCCATGGTTTCATCATCTCCAGGATGTTTATACCACTTGCCGTAGTATGTGTTTTCGTCAACAAACTCAATTTTTCCGATTGCTCTTTCATCGAAATTTATAACCCAATCCCCAGCCTTGTATTGAGGCATAACCTCATAGCTGTCTGGGGCTAAAATGCACTTCGCTATATCTTCTGCTGATAAATAATTAATGGACTGATGCTCTTCCGACTGCCAACTTTTGATTTCTTCTATCAAATCTGCTTGTTTTTGCGTCAATTTAATCTTTTCCATATTTTTATAACCCCTCTCGGCAAGTGATATTTCCACAGCTTTATCTAGTGATTTTTTTAATCCAATCACTCCCTGCTGGAATGCTTTTTCACTCCATGTCAATCCAATCACTCCTATCTTGGTATCTCACAAATTGCGAATCTGCCTTTTACTTCTAAAATGATGTAGCCCGGGTAACGCTGCATGTATTTATCTATCAATTGGTTCCGTTCGTTAGTGTCCTGCGCCCGCTCAAATATCCAAGTAGGCAGCAAGACGTTTGATTTATTGTGCATAATAAGCTTCCAAATCTAATTTCTTTTCCATCCGCCACTCTCTGCCTTTTCTGGTATAGTCAGCGAAGTTATGGCATGTTCCGGTATTTACAGAAGGTCCACAGAGTAAAACTAGATTGGCAGGATCACTGCCGGAACCACCTTGTGATGCCTGTACTAAATGACTGATTTCAAAGGCATATGCTCTTGTTCTGCCGCATCGCTCACATTTACCTTCACTTCTTCTTAGAACCTCTTCACGAGCCTTATTTGTAATCCTTGTAATATCCTTTTGTTTGGGTACTCGTCTTCTATGCTTTGGTTTAGGTACGGCCGGCATCTAATTCTCCTTTCGAAAGGGAGACTAAGCTCCCTTTTTACTTTCTAATCTGCTGTAAATTTCGTCATATTCTTTTTTGGTTAATTGAGTAATCTCTTGCTTCCCATACTTTTTCGAAACTACTTCTTTAACATCATTAGCTGTCACACCAGCTTGGTTAGCAATAGCGTACAGGCGTTTGATTTGCTTATCTGATAAGTTGCTGTTTGATTGGTTATTCTGCCCTTGATTTTGGTACTGTTGCTGGTTATTACGCCCGTTTTGTTGTTGGTATTCGTCCGTGTCAGCATCTTTCGTATCATCAATAAGGTATAATCCGTTCAGAGCGTATTTCCTTGCGTAAGAGGACGCTGTACCAGTTATTTGCGAATGATCCATACCTTTTTTTGTTTCTGATTCCCTGGCGTAGGCAGTAACTGTATGCGTATCTTTACCATCTGTAATAGATGCAGTAGCCTTAATATAGTGCCATTCGCCTACAAGCAATGGTTCATCTGTCAATGTGAGTAATAACCCCTTTTCAGCATTAAATGGCTTCACAGCTTCCAAGATGTCTTCTGCTGACCTGTAATTGTAGTTTCCGAACTTATTAAACTGACCTTTAGGCGCTTTTAATTCTTTTTGTACATGAATTAGTTTCTGCACAAGATTTTCTTCACTCATTCATCATTCACCTCGACTTTAAATTCATCATCAAGGTATTCCACGGTGATGCCGTCTACTACTTCTCCGGTATCTGGGTCAACAAGCTTGTCCTCATTGATAACAAATGCTTTTTTTATTTCTGATTTGCTAGGCTCTTCCTTAGTCCTTATCAAATCCGTGCGCTCATTCTTTTTCAGATAATCAATAACAGTCTGGTTATCGTAATTTAGCTTAGGTTGTTTCTTAACAAACTTAATGCGGCCGTTTGGCAGTTTCTGAGATTTAAATTTAGGGTCTTCCTCACGTTTTTTAACGGCATAATAAGCTAATAATCCTTGGAAATAATCGATATCACGCTGCGCCTTTTCTTTTTCATCTGCATTCCAGGCTTCTATCTTTTCAATCTCCGCAATTGCCAAAGCATTACTTTCCTCTTGCTTCTGCTGCGCCTGCTTAATTTTTCTTAAAGCCCAATTAGCTTTTTCATCCGTATCTACAACAAACGTTTCACGTTCCGTTTGTTCTTGTTCCTCTAAATATTGGTTTAAACTAGACTGTAGTTCGTTCATATGGCACTCTCCTTCACATAATGAGATTCAATAAAAGTGTTTACTTCTTGATGCATTCTGTTTAATTCATCTTCTGGTTTACCTAAACTCCATTTTTTTAAAGAACCATAAGTGATTATTTTTACATCACCATAATCATTGATTGAATAAATACAGATAGTTCCTTTAGAACCGTTACAATCAAAAGTTAAGCCGTTATAAAAACACTTGTGGAATAAGTCAGTTAGTTGTTTCATTGCTTTTACCTCCTAAATGCCGTATAATAGGCACATAAATAGTTTTCTCACCGTGGTTTACCAAAAGCGCCTTTGCAGAGGTGCTTTTTTATTTTTCTTTTTTATACTTATCATCTATTTGCTTCATCCATTTAATTGGGTCCCAATACTCGCCGGGCTTGTCCTTTAATTGCGGTTCTGGTGTGGGATATCCAGTGCGTAGAGTCCTTTGTATATCTGGATGGTCCATGTTAAGCACCCTTTCTTTGTGTTTTGTCATACCAGATTTGTATAAGAATCTCTTTATGACTGTCTTTAAGAGATTGCCAATTACCAGCTCTGATTTTCATTCCAATTCCCTCCTATACGTTAATCAGCATGTAATACAGGAACATCATTGCTCCGACAAAACCTAAGCCGTAAAACCATCTGACGAATTTTTCACTTCTCATATCCGGGACCTCTTAAATTCGGCATGAGAACGCTCAATTCTATAAATAATTTCTTTAAAAAATGGGGCATGTTTTTTGATTGCTTTTCTCTCCTGATCAAGTCTTCTTAGCGCATCAATTGATCTCTGAGCACCTTCTTCATGTCTTGCAAAAGCTTCCCAGTCACCGCTTTTGATTGCTTTAACGCCTAACTTGTGGCAGTCGGTTAAACAATCTAGTTCATGTTTGAATTTTTCGTTAACGTCAATCATATAAATCCTCCTAATCTAATAAATCCTGTAATCATTTGTGTTAGTGGTGTTACTTGTGCAGCAATATCAAACGCTGCATACAATGCCATCCAAGCCTCTGGATTATCTGTTATCTTGCACCAGCGCAATACATCATGAAATTTGAGTGCAATTTTTCCAGATTCCATACGGGAGATAGTGCTTTTAGAAGCAAGCATGTGCTCCCCCATCTTCTCCTGTGAAAAACCAGCTCTTTCACGCATTGTTTTTAATGCTCCAGCTACGTCCAATGATGTCACCTCCTTTCGTGTTGCACATTCTGCAACTTACGTTTCTGAAGGCGGTCTGACTTGGTAGTTTTATAGAGTTATAATGTAATTACCGACAACCCTCAGTTGGTTTCTAGTTTGCTTGTTTAATATTAGCTTTTTGATCTATCCAGTTCATAAGACCGTTATAAGGAATCCGAATCTTATAGCCATCTTTAACGACCGGAAGACCATTGTGCTTGGACTGTCTGCAAAGTTCATATGTGGCAGTCCTTCCAATTCTTAAAATTTCTGCTGTTTCTTCGACGGTTAGAAATTTAGGTTGCGCTTTATAACCGTGAGCTTGGAGCATTTTTTCAATATCTTGTAGATGCTTTTTGTTCTCTTCCTGGATGATTTGACGCAGGGATTCTTCCATAGACATTTATATAACCTCCTTGAAGTCGCTAATATCAACTCGGAATTGGATAGCCATTTCTTTAACAACCTGGATATAGATTTCTACCAATCTCTTATCCTCTGAAATTACATCTAATTTATTGATTTTATTGATATAGGATTTTGACATTCCTTTTGCAAGAGATCTTTCTTTACGATTATTAAGGCGAATGTCTAATTTACATCTAGCTCTCTTTTCAAATCGTTCATAGCTAAGGTTTCTAACGCTGCGATATGGTTCAATACCATTCCATTTGGCAGCGATTTTCTTAAGCACAACATCTGTTTTATCTCTCCATTCGTTGCTGGTCATAGAGACGATATTGGAAATGTTATCTACTTTCGTTTCAAGTTGCTTTGTCGCCACTTCCTGCTTTGCTAATGACTGATACAATCCGTTGAACATTTGAAGTTCTGGACTTAACTGGGAAGTGTCAATACCTGTTTGATAAGAACCTGTTTTTCTAATAGATGGAATAACATCATGTGTTATCCATCGCTTGAATTGTTTTGCTTCAGGTTTTCTGCTGCCTAATACTAAGTTATATAAACCAAATTCATTGACTACGTTGGTATTTCCTTGACGACCTAACTTGAAGTTAGACCGTTCATCATCATCTAATCTGCTAACTGCTTTTGATGGATTAGATATTTCCAGAATGTCGCATACATCTTTCGCGACAAACCAAGGTTCATTGTTTTGCTCGATGATTCTTAATTGATTACCTTCAAACATTTTTGTTAGTTGGTTCATACTGATACCTCCTGCTTACTTATTTTTTTCAGTTATACAGTTTGCTTTTGATTTTCTTTTTGATCCATATCGTCGCAATAATCTTTAAAAAAATTTACTTCTGGCTTCACCTTTAAGACTTTAGATATTTCAATCATCTGATTTAAACTAGGTTCGGTTCTTCCTCTTTCAATGGAGGAGTAGTTACCACGTGTTAAATCAGGTATTTTATCAGCGACATCTTGTTGAGAAAAATTTAAGGATAGTCTTCTATTTTTCATATTTATTCTCAATATATTCACCACCTTTGCGACGTTTTGTATCTTTCTTGATTATTATATTACGATACATAACGTCGCAAGTCAATAGTTTTATGAAACTTTTTGTATCTTTTATTTTTTTGATACATTTTGTATAGTATCATGGTTTAAGGAAAGGTTATGGTGATGCTAAAATGCTAAGTACAGGCGCAAGGATTGCCAATCTTAGGAAGAAATTCAAATTAACTCAAGAGGAATTTGCTCAAAAAGTGGGGATTAGTAGAGCATCTTTATCTCATTACGAAAAAGATAGACGAGAACCGGATTACTCAACAATTAATAAAATAGCCGATTATTGTGAAGTTACCACCGATTATTTATTAGGTAGAAGTGACGATCCTCTTTTAACTGCCAAAGAAGATGCTAAAGGGAGTACTAGAATAGAAAAAATATATAATATGATAGAGGAAGTTCCTGAAAAAGAAAGAGAAATACTGTGGGCGAAGATAGAAGCATATGTCGAGGGTTTAACTCATGATAAAAAGAAAGAAGATTAGCAGCTATCAAGCTGCTTAATCTCTTTTAAAAATTCTCTTATGTCTTTTTCCGTCGCTTTTTCAAGGAATTCTTTTAGTAACTCATGTTGACGATTATCCACCTTCCACAGCCCCTTTAAATAGAACGAAACAGAACTCCTGTTCTTGTTATATTAATTTTTATTGTATCACAATAGAAATTGTTTTTGGGGGCATTTTTAAAATTCGTGCAAAGTTATGACAAAATTCGACAAAATTAGTCAACAAAGTATAGTACCATTAGGGCAAATACATACTTTTTTTATTGTTATTCTCTTTTTACATTTAAAGTAAGCGTAGAATATGTAATATCCGTTTTTACATTTATAATCTACTATTTTGTCAAATTCACAGTTAGTTCGCACAGTCCGAAAATAACAGTTAGCAATATTAATTAGTTTTTCTAAGTTGTCCATACGTATAATGATATGTAGTAACAAATCGTAATTGAACCGGTAATTTATGGTAGTTTACAGCAATGCTGTTTTATATAGATAAAAACATAATTGAGGGGTCGATTAGTTGAAGAAATTTATACTATTAATTGTAGGTATTTCGTTGTTTCTTTCTGCTTGTGGGGATAACGCTAATAAAGAAGAAAGAAGCAGCAACCATCCTAAAGAAGAGAATAACGATTCTCAAACTGAGGAAGTAGCTGCGGAAGAAAGTAAAGAAACAAAAATAGACACCGAAAAGAAATTAGGCCTCAAAACAGAAGATATTTTTAATATCGATTTGTTTGAAGGTCAAGAAGATACATTGCAAAGTTTTGAGTATGAAAACATGAAAATTGATTTAATAGATAGTGATTATTCCACGTTTAGAATGTTTATATACTATGTTAACGATGCAGAATATCCTTCTGCACTTATATTAAGGAATAACGGAAAAAACAAAGAATTAGGAAGTGAAACAATAGATTTACTTTATAATAACCTCGATATCGATGTAAAACACCTAACTAAACAAACAGGTCGAGGGGAGGTTGATTACAGCCTGGTTGGTCTTATTTTTAATGAAGAAGTTATTACTAATGATCTTCCGGTTGATGTAAAGGATATTGTAGATAACGATTTCTTCTTAAATGAAGAAAATGTTACGTATTATAAAGATGCTCTTAATAAGGCGGAATACAAAGAAATATATGATAGGGTTACTTCTTATATAGACGATAACGATATATCAGAAAATGATTCAGCAAATGAAATTATTGAAATTTTAGAACCAATACAAGATTATATGGATGATATTGAAATTGATTATGATGACTTTGATGATGTATCTTCTATTTATTATAAAGGATTAAATGATGTAAATAACGAAAATAACATCGTTCCGTTCGCAGTTACTAATGATGGTTCTATGAACTTCCTTATCGGGTTTGAGAAATCCGGATGGTTGTTTGCTGATAATGTAGTATTTAAAGTTGATGGAGAAAGAGAAAACTTTGGCACTTTTGATTTTGATCGTGATGTGCTCGACGGTGGGAATATTCGTGAAGTTGCTACAAAAACTAATTATGACGAGGATACATTAGAAAAGATCCTTGAATCTGATGATGTAAGAATCCGATTCGAAGGAGAGAGTGAAAATCTTGATTATACATTAACTGATAAAGATTTAAAAGCTATTAAAACAATAAATCAGCTTGCTGGAATCAGTAATCAGTTATCTAATTTGTTATACCAGTTCGAAAAATGATAAGAGAATATAACCAAAAGAAAAAGCAATTATTAGATTTATAACTCTATAATCAATCAAAGGTGTACAATGTACGCCTTCTCTTTTAAATATAAACAGAACATATATTCTTTTAGGAGGGTTTTTATGAGAGGTCATATCATTAAGCGAGGTAATAAGTATTCTATCGTGGTTGATATAGGCAGAGATCATAACAATAAAAGAAAACAAAAATGGTTTTCTGGGTACGAGCGAAAAAAGGATGCTGAGGATGATTTACCTAATGTTATAAGCAAATTAAAAAAAGGGTATACTGACCCGGCGAATATGACAATGGAAGAATATTTTAACCAATGGTTAGAAAGAAAAAAGAGCACTGTTGCACCAGGAACTTATGAACATTATGAATCATACATGCGCAAGCATATTATTCCCGGTTTGGGACGATGGAAAATAAGCAAGTTGGAAAGTTACCACATTCAATCGTTTATAGATGAAGTAAATGATAAAGAACTGTCTCAACGGAGTAAAAAACATATTTATCGTATATTATCCAGTGCTCTCTTAAAAGGGAAGAAATACGGAATTAAAGAAGGCATAATGGAAGATATAGAGGCTCCCAAAGTAGACAAACAAGAAATAGAGTATTGGTCAGAAGATGAAGTGATAGACTTTATGAGCAACCTAAAAAGCAAGAATCATGCGATGCCAATATTATTATCGCTTGCCACCGGAATGCGTAGAGGTGAAGTTTTAGGATTGAAATGGAATAAAGTTGACTTTGCTAACAATACTATTTCCGTTACGCATCAATTAAAAAAAGATGATGAAGGGAAATGGGAATTATCATCTCAACTAAAAACTTCTACCAGCTATCGAACCATTGAAATTGATGATGATACTATAGAAATATTGAAAGAACATAAACGACAACAATTAAAGGATAGAATGATTTGTGGTGAGGATTACCAAAATCTTGATTTAGTGTGCGCTACGTCAACCGGAGGTTATATCCGGCCGACGTATTTGAGAACTGTATTTAAACGAACATTAGAAAAAAGCGATGTGAAAAAGATTAGTTTTCATGGTTTACGGCACACACACGCCACCTTACTTTTGAAGTCTGGCGTGCATCCTAAAGTTGTACAAGAACGTTTAGGGCATCGGTCCATCCAAACGACTTTAGATACTTATTCACATGTTATCCCCGGTATTCAAAAAATCGCTGCAACAAGTATACAAAAGTCGTTATATGGAAATGCTGATAAAGGGAAATCCGCAAACTCAATTGCAAACGCATCAGCTAACAAAAGATGAACTTACTGAGATAAACTAACATGTTTATATGATGTGAAATACCGACTAACACATGTTGAATAAAAGTGAAATTGATTTTGTTGGTTTCCGGTACCAGGTTTGCCGGGGGTTCGAATCCCTCTGGGCGCGCTAGATAATTTCAATAATGACAAGGGATAGAGGCGTTTTCTCCCCTTGTCTTTTTTATTGTAAAAATGCCATTTGCAAACGAATTGCAAACCTTCGTGTTTCGAAATAATTTTTTCTGCACTTTTTCTTCTATTGTATACACTTCTTCTTCCATTTATTACATCGCGAAATATCTTGACCTTACGAACGTATATTCTTATAATAAATACATACAATATTTACGAACGTATATTCTCGTTTGAAAGGATGATTAAAATGGAGGAATTCGCTATCACTCGATTTACCCCTGAAATGATTGGATATACAGACAGGGGCATTTTAAAGTGGCAAGGAATGATATTGGCTGATCAGACGGATGCGCTAAAAAAGATTGATAATGAAATCTCTGTGATTGAAGGAAAGGAAGAAATGTCTGAGGTAGAAATATCACAAGTGCTGCACAGAGCCTTTGTGATGGACTATCCCGTTGCAATACAAGCAAACATTATACGTAATGGAAGCTTTTACAGGGATGTGATTTGTAAAGTGGCTGGATATGGAGGCAATAAAATACATCTGCATTTAAAAGATGAGAGGACAACCACCTGTAGCATAGAGGAAATAAGAAATGTTGAAATGATGGATCCATTGGATTGGTATGATAAGAGAAAATGACACCTGCTTTTGCGGGGGCTTGTTTAAAAGTAATATCATTCTAATCGAGCCAAGAATACTTGTTCTTATTTACTTATTTTTAATAAAAATATACAATAGGAAAATATTACTAAACTTTTTATACAACAAATTAAAATGAAGGTGATATTTTGAACCAATATACGATACCTACATATAATGTACAAAAATTAGAAAAAGAAATGCCAAACGGAAAAACTAATCCTTTATTATTTCAAACTGATGGAGGCTTATATGTAGTAAAAACAATTGGAAATGTAGACGGTTCTAAAGTTCTAATTAATGAATTAATATGCTTTAAAATTGCAAAAATTCTTGGAGTACCTATACCTGACGCTGCACTTATTTATATCGATCAAAAATCTATTGAGACAGACCAATTACTTCAACAACATAATATTACACCCGGTCTTCATTTCGGTAGTAAATTTATACAGAAATCTCAAGTTTCTTTTGAATTTCCCCTTGTTAATATTATTAAAAACAAGGATGATATTCCATCTATAGTTTTATTTGATCAAATCATTTATAATAATGATAGGACTGAGAATAAAGGGAATTTATTAATCGATTTAAAAGAGAAGGAAATTCTTGCTATAGATCATAGTCATCCTTTTAAATTGGGCGTTTTATGGGATAAAGCTGAATTAGAAAAAATTCATAAAGAGCCAATTTGTTTAGTAAGAAACTTTCATGGGCATAATTATAAAGTATTGTTAAAGTATATAAATGGACATAGTCCCTTCAATAAGATAATGGAAATAATTTCTTCAATTTCAGAAGATGACATTGATTGGTGCTTTCAACAAATACCAGAGGAATGGAATTTATCTACAGATGACAAATCAGCATTAAAAACCTTTATAATACATAGAATAAATAATGTTGATAGTATTTTATTACTTTTAAAAGACCAATGCCCTAATTGGAAAGGAGGCGATTTCCTTGGATAAAGCTATATTTTTTGCGGTTTGTAGATATATACCAGATATATTACGAGGTGAATCAATTAATGCTGGTATTGTAGTTCACGTACCGGAAAATAAGTTCGTAAATTTTTATAAAACAAAAAATTTGTCGCGAATCAGAACTTTTGATGATGAAATAGAAATAGATGTTCTAAAAGCACTTTTGGAGTCTTTGGAGTATCAATTTGATAATAATCGCACTTCTGAAATGAAGGATATTGATAAAAATAATTTTTTAGAAAAAGAATTAGTTTATTTTATAAATCAAATCCAATTTGCGCAAATAAGAGTATTAAATAGCGATGATGAATCAGTTGAAAAAGATATAAAAGACTTAATTGATACGTATTTATACTATGACAAGAAAAAATCTGATCGTATTCCGGCAAGTCGTGTAAAAAGTTTAGCGACGAAAATGCTTACCACCAGTTATCTAAAAGATAGGGTTGACCGAAATCCAAAAGTAACAAATGTTTTTAATCAGAGCCCATTCGATTTATCATTAGATATTGACGGTGAAAAAACTTTAATAAAAGCAATTACTTTTGATTATAAAAATAAAAATAAATTTTTTAATGAAATCAAAAGTTTAATGTATGACTTATCATATATAAAGAACAATTTAGATAACGATATAAAAATAATAATAAATAATACAGATATGAATGAAGAGTACGAGAAAAAAGCCTATGACGTACTAAGAAAAGAAGTAGATGTACTTACTTTAGAAGAATTTGACAGGTATATTTTTGAGAATTATCCTTCTCGAATCAATAGCCAACAATTAGAATTATTCAATTTATCATAAGCCCCTCACACCGTGAAGGGCTATTTCTTTTTATTACTTAGTGTAATACCTTACATACTGCGTACTAGCTGTAATATACAATCCACTCTTAAGCTGATACATATAACCATTACCAACCTTGAATTTGTCTTTAACTACAGTAAATACTTCACCTTGACTCACAATAACAGCACGATCATCCCAGTTCGGAGTGTTGTAAGTCCACAAGGACGGCGTAATAACCTCTACATAACCCTGTTTTCCAGAGCCGCCATTATTACCTCCGCCAGACTTTTTCTTTAATCCAAGAGCTTGAGCGATACCGTTCGCGTGTCCTAAAGCAATGCGGTCAAGATAAGCGTTTGATTTAAGTTTATTCGCATCTGCTACAGTATCAATGAAACCATTCTCTGTTAAAACTGCCGGCATGCTTGATTCACGCAAGACATGAAAATTAGCCCGTTTTTTACCACGATTGTTAAAGTCAACTTGCTTCATAACTTCGGCATGCAGTTTATCACGATATGTTACTGTGTTGCTAGATACATTTCCATTATAGATATAATCTTCGTATCCAGTGCCGCCGCCAGCGTTGATATGAATAGATACAAAATAATCTGCACCCCAGCTGTTTGCATCATTTGTACGTTGTGCAAGGCTCCAGGTCGTATCGCTTGTCCTGCTCATTCGTATGCTGTGACCTTGATAATCACGATTTAGGATATCTCGTGTTTTTAAAGCAATCTTCAAAGTAAGAACTTTCTCCTGCAGCCCGTTTGCTACTGCACCTGGATCTGTACCGCCATGTCCTGGATCTAAATAAATTTTTGTCATAATAAAATTCCTCCTAAATTATTTTTATATATAAAAAGAGCAGCCGCAGCTACTCTTTATCCTTGCTTGTGAATTCCTCTTTGATCTCTTTTTCAATTGATTTATCCGAATTATCAATGCTGTGCAATTTTTCCGCTAAGGCTTTCGGCACAATTACGTCCATGTCAGCAAGGTTTTCAATGATACTAATACCCTCATTGGCGATATAAAAAAGAACCGTAGCATAAGCCACCGCTCCACCTAAACCAAGTATTTGATCTACTACGTTAGCCAATACGATAACGACCAGCACTAACACTTTCCGGGCATACCCGAACAGACTTTTTCTGCTCCACAGATTACCATTTTTCCATGCTTTGAAAAGGCCTGTAATGATATCCAATGCCATTAACAATAATAAAAAGTGGAGGAACTTCACTCCTCCGAATAAATACATATGCGTTGCCTCTAAATATTGCAAATTAAAACCACCCATCTAATCATCTCCTTGTCCATATTTAATTGTCCCCCTTCTATTTCTCTTTCTTTTTATTGCATGAAAAAAGACACCTCGTTTGAGATGCCTCTATATTATTAATCATTGCTAAATTGAAATTTATAAAAATCTACTTCGATCGTTTCTTCATTAACTCTCTTAAACATAATACTTAATACTTCTGAGATATTGTCCATATTACCAATCGCTACTTTATCAGACTCAATAGGTATTTGATAAAAGCCTTCTTTTTCAACATGTTCAATTATCTCTTTCTTAATTTCACCTGAAATTTCTCTCTTTATATCTTCGGCGATTTCTGTAGAATATTCTTTTTCTATCTTTCTGAAATCCAATTGCATAATATTACCTCCCCCTTTTATACTATTATACGACAAAAAGGTGGAAAATCCTGCATAAATTTAATACTATTTAACTTTTATATCTGAGCTTTTATAATTGACCCCTTCACATCCGAAGGATTTAAATAAGCAACATTTTGTATATTTTTGGTTTTAAGTTTTTCAGTTATTCCATCTTCGAACGTATATATACCATTAGATGTCATATGAGTACCTTTCCTATCTGCTGTTATTCCTTGATGGTACCCTTCTGAACATCCTTTTTATTTCCTTTAGAGTAACCGTTTTTATAACCTTGATCGCTGCCCTTCTGATATGCTTCATTTTTAGCCTCAGTTAGCATTTGATCTAATTTCTTTTTAGAGATGAACACTTATATCACTCCTTGTCATAGGACATATTAATCGTTTTATTTTAAGTTCGCTATCGATTTGAAATTTCCCGTTTTCATTTAATTTTATATGATTGAGAGATGCATTTAACGTTCCTGTTGTAATCCCTATATCAATTTCTAAAGACTCTTCTGAAATAGCATCAGGAAATTCAAATTACGAGTTACTGTTTTTCATTTTTTTATCCATTTCCTCTATTTCCTTTTCTCGAATTTCATTAAGCTCTTTTTCTAAATTTTCAATAGTAGCATGTTGCTCTGCTATTACTGTTTCTAAATTAGCTATTCTAATGGATTTGTCAGCTATTTGATTCGCCAACGAGTTTGCAATTGAATTAGTTCGACTATTTTCCATAGCATTATACTCCTTTTAATATATTAATTTCTTCATGTAATTCCTGCACTGATTTGACCAGGTACATAACAAGATCATTTATTTTTATTTCTTTTCCGCTTGATGAAGATATTTCAGGACTATTTTCAGCTATTACACCGATTTGTCTGCCTACTTCGGGTGATTCTTTCCAATCAAAGTTAACAATATTCAATCCACAAACAATATCTAAACCTTTACCATCATAAGGATGGATATTTGTTTTTAAATCTTCACTTGAAGAAGTGTTAAACTCTCTGGCAACCATAGGAACTAAAGTAGCACTTCTGAATCGGGTTGCCCTTACTTCAAGGTTGCTCTGTATATAAGTGCCACTTGGACCATTAGCAATTCGTCCATCTCCATTTGTTCCAAAACGGATTTCTTCGGCATCGACTCGAATTGATGAATTAAAAGTTACGCTGCCTGTAAAATAAGCTCCTGATCGAAACGTTGCAAATCCCTCGGTATCAGTGGTTGATCTAAACAAACTACCACCTGTTACATCAAGTACACTTCCTACATCCAATCTTCCTTTTAGGTCTAAGCCATTCCTCATGATAGCTCCACCTTGTACATCAAAATTTGAACGAATTAATGCACTACCAGTGACATCTAAACTGCTGTGAGCGAACATGGGTCCCCTCGAACGGACATTCACGGCTGACAGTGTACCAGAAGGAGTAGCAAACACCCCGCTTGTCTCATTCCAGGAATCGCTAATTTGAAATCGATCAGCAGAGATATCAACCCTCCTGCGCATGGTCTTTTCTCCTGGTCTACTACTTGGGTAGTTTCTCATTGCGATATAATCTGATCCGTAAGAGGTTTCAGTGTATCCTAAATGAGTACCTCTTTCGCCTCCACTTAACGCCTCGTAAGCATCGGCTGTAAATCTTAAATGGTTGGTTCCTAATCTATATCCGCCAATAAAATAACGCGGATTATATGATGCCTGCAAATCTTCTGGACCATAGTTGTATGTGCCGACAACACCACTGTATTCATTTTCTAATCGAAGTTGATTACGTAAAGACATGTCAGCACCTGTGAAATTAACCCCTCCGATGTCTGTTCCTTCAATTTTACTACCATAAATTTCAACAGCTTCAACGATAATGCTTCGTAGTGTTCCTGTTGTAATGTAATCCGCGACTATTCCCAATTTTGCTGACATAGCAGTCCCGTACGTTTGTCCACCATCACTACTGAAACCAATAGCATCCCCTACATAACGTGTCATGTAATTAGGGTCATCGCCATTCCAACCAATAACGCCATTAGGTAGATACTTAAACACGCTGTCATTGTTGCCATTAATAATGTTGGATATCTCTTGCACTCTTCGATCAAGTGCTGATAAAGGCATTTGTTTTCTTCCGGATAAAATATCACTAATACTCTTAACTGCTGTTTTCATTTTAGATTGATGCCGTTTTGTTAACGATTCAGTGCCAAAAGTTAAGGTGATATCGATAACCTCATCTCGCCAATTTTTAGTGACGGATTGGTTAACTATCCGAACTTCATCATTTAAACCAATTCGTTCATCTATAATAAATACCCTATCCCCCAGCTGTGTTTGAGCAATAGGATATCCTTGCTTCCGCAAATCATGAATATTAGCAGTAACGCTAATTTTAAGAGAGTCATCGACAATAGCTTTTATAGCATTATATAATTCATCTCCGTCTGTCCTCCTACCGTCTTTTAATGGAGGTGCATGACGCTTCCCAACGATTTTTTCTAACGGAGAAGTATACTCTCTTTTTAACTTGGCTGTTTTCCAACCAGCATCTTCTCCGTCTTCATAATCACCATACCCCCTAATAAAAGTCCAGTATTCCTCTGCATTGTTTTCTTGCACAATATTGGAAGCATTCAAACGGTGACGATACATAACAGACAAATCTCTGCCGGTTCGACGTTCCAAAAATACATTACTACCAGAAATTCTAAACTCTGCTCCATATCTATTTAAAGCACGCTTAAAGGTTTCTAACTTCGTTTCATCACCACCAGCTCCAAAACCTTCCCATTGTATGGCTGGAAAAGAATCAACTAATGAAAAAGAAAATCCAGTACCTTCAAATATTCGGTTAAAAGCTAGGGCAGCAGTCATATGTTCATTAAGATCATACTCTTCACGCAAGTTATCCAAGACATCAAAAAACAGCGGAATCCCTTTGATATCCACTGTCATTAGATTTCCTTCTCCTTTTTTCTTACAATAGACCACTCTGTACTCTACGCCGTTATTATCGACGACTGTCCACATCTCGGTAATGTCTTCAATAAATACTTTGTTCACTTTAGTGGGCAATATTTTCAACGATAAGGACTGATTAGAATTAAGCTCTCCTTCAACTGTATATGTCGCCTGTAACATGTATTCTTCTTTTTCTAAATCTATAACATGCATACCATCCCTCCTAAGACGTATTAATAGCTAATTAGGCTAGAAGTATTTATTCTTACAAAATCATCAGTAGGAGATAAGTTGGTTAATTTTGCATTTAGTTTAGGAACGTCATTCATCGGTGCGAATAAATCTAAGCTTCCTTTTGGGTAAATCCCCTTGTGTAAATCATGTATTTGATCATCTGACAACCTTGTCCGATACACAGCCAAATCTTTATATGCCATATTGGTCCCGAATACAGCATCAACTCTACGAGATGCTAAAATCAATTCAGTTAGTTTTAAGTTTGGTGCTGAATCTGTTCCAATCAACTTTCCGTCAACATAAAACTTAATGAATTTAGAAATGCTGTTATAAGTTACAGCAACCGAATGTGGTTTTTTGTCATCCAGTCCGACGTCCGATATGATAGCATTCGCCATGCCACCACCTCTTAAATCGAGTGTGTGGGTATCATTATCTTGATTAGATATACGTAAACTACCGTTTCCGATTCCTGCCCACGTTCTTTGTGCAACTACTGTTTCCACTGCCTTCATTCTAAAAAATACCGTAAACGTATCGATGTCAGTTTGCGGCGTATAAATTATAGGCATATCTTGCCCTGTCGGATTACCAGGTGTCGCTATCCACCCCTCTTTATATTCCACAGAAGGCAAAGAAGTGGATGCGGTTAAATACTTGAACATAGATGGGTTGATAGCCTTGAACATAGCATTATGACCGATATCATTAGGATGCAACTCATCATACATCGCTTGGGTAATCGGGATGCCGTTAACATGTAACGCGTCAATCGCACCCTTAAAATTAATAGTCATGTAACCTAAACTATCTATTTCTTTATTTAATTCTGCAGATAGTCTGTACATCTCTGCATCATAACGTCTTGTAGGTGACTGATCTACAATTATTGGAACACAACCATTTTGTCTGCACATATGAGCTAAAGTTAAAATATTATTTTTGAATTGAGTACACTTTTCTTCTTTTTGTTCCAGGGTCTGTTCTTTGGTCATCCCTTCATTCCCTAATGTGAAAGCAAGGATACATACATCAGGGTTATATGGCGCCACATCTTTGTGAAACCTCCCGATTGCTCTGGTAGTGTTGTCACCAGACCAACCTCTTTGCAGTACATCCCAATCTTCCAATGCAGCTTTCAACTTGTCGAACCAAGAGTTTCCATCAGTTGCATAAAAACCTTCTGATGTAGATGACCCGAATACAACCAATGTCTTTTTTGTTGTCATAGGCGCTACTCTAACCTTAATCTCTTGGTTATTGATAGTGTGAATCAAATCATTTGTATCCGTTGACCAATACCTTCCTGTTGTTGTTTTGATATCTACTTCTTTAACCGGAATCTTTCTTAATCTATCGTCTAAAACTTGTTCTCCTCCACGAGCTTGAACCACTTCAGCTGAACTATCCCCGTTTTCTAGTATGATATCTATTAACTGTTGTCTAGTTTCGTTAGATAACAACAAAGCTTTGTGGGATTCAGACATTGCTTCTAATGCTTTCGCTGCAGCCGCTTTTGCATTTAACCCCGCAGTCGAATATTCATTGTACAACTCTATAAAATTATGGTTTATGTTATTCCTTGATAGTCTATCCCATTGTGTACCAATTTCTTTTCTGTCCATACTCTCACCCTCTTACTTATAATAAAAAAGGAAATCGAACATTATTGTTGCTGAATTAGCTCCAGTAACACTGAATGTATTCCAACCTGGTGCAAGTTCGATAAATCCCCTGTTTGTTTTTCTTAAATATTGTGTGCTATTTGATGTTATGTTCGGACCATCCAACAAAATAATTTGACTATTGTTTACTCCTTCATTAATGCGGAAAACATTGTTTGTAGTCTTATTTCTTAATTGAAAATACGAACTCGCTCCTAATATACTAGATATCCTTACTTTTAAATTTTGGTTAAATGGGTGAATAGACACATTTCCAGCGTTAAATATGTTAAAATCACTTCCGGATACAACTTGGTGTGTATAAATTAATGATTCATTTACTGCTTCAAGTCCCATTCCGTACCCCCACAATTCACTATTTGCATTGATACCATCACGCTGGATATCTTGAGTGGTACCTCTGGATTCAGCCACACCCTTCAACCCCATAAATCTGATTTCGAAATTACCAAATACATTGCGTTGCGGAATGCTATACGTATCCTGCACCTTAACAAGCCATCGCTTACCTGGTACCCGGTGTTCAATTAAATAAAAAGACTCCTCCGACCGAAAGATGTGAAATATTTCATCTCTCAATAATGAGAAGTCTTCAATATCATATGAAGTTGCTCTGAAATAAACAGTTATTTCCCTTGGACCAATTGAAGTACCGTAATCTACTACACCTAATCCATTCTCAATTTCTCCGAATTGATTATTATAGGTAGGGGCTGAAATGATGAAATCCCTTGTCCTAATACCTGCTTCATCTAAGTTGATTCTTTCGCCATTATGGCGTTGGATTATAGTCAACATCATCCCTCCCTAAAATTTACTCAACGAGGCTATAATAGCGTTATTTTCGTTAACTGCTTGTGTGATTTTTTCACCATCCAAGTACGTGTTGTTATCTTTATTTAATAATCTAGTTAAGATGTTATTTTGCTCTCTCAACAAGCCAACAACACTTCCATCTGGTTTATTATCCGGGATGCGGATATTCTTCACTGCTTGACTGATAGAATCAGACCCATTATAAGCCATTGCAGACGTACCAAGAGCAACTTCTGGGCTAACAGGTTTAATCATACCCGCAGCTAAATCATCCATCGCTCTGTATACTAATTTGGCGTTATCCTCAATACCTACAGCAATACCAGCTGGCACCCATCGGCCTACATCATCCTCCATTACTCGTGATGGTGAATGTATTTTCAGCGCTCTTTGCATAGTACTTGCCACTCTTGTAGCAATACTCCGGGCTGTTGACATTACTCTTCCTGCTCCACCATTAAGACCAGCGTTCAAACCACTCATAGCAAAGCTTCCGATTGATGCCATTCTACCTTGAATACTACTGAATGGACGTATCATGTTGACCGCTAATCCAGTCATAATGGCTACACTATGGGAAGCTCCAGATGATAGCTTAGCCTGCATATTTCGCATATTACTGTTTGCTATTACAGACAAACGACCCATGCGCCTATCCACGCCGCTTATGCCGTCTTGTGTAGTGCTTTGCATATCATTCATACCAGTTCGGGTGTTACTAATCATTGATGAGGTCATTGCTAATATAGAGTTAATTACCCCAGACTTCCCGTCAGAGATACCATTACCAAGACCTTGAGATACGAATTTACCATAGCCAAAAAACACTCGTGATGGACTGTGAATCCCGAGTGCTCCAGTTGCTGCTGCAGTTGCATCGGAAGTTACGCTTCTTACAGACCTTGCTACAAAATCGGACATTGCTAGTATTCCGTTGCCAAGTCCGACTCCTACGTTGTTTCCGTAGCCTTCGTATTTCGATTGAGTCATTCCTCCGGCGACTTCGCTGTCCACATTGCCAGCTAAGTTCTTAGCCGCACCGGTTGCGGTTCCTGCACTATTGTCGATTCCTCCGCCTGTTCCATGCCCTACATTACTTCCGTAATTAATAAAAACTGATTCCGGTAATCCTGTTTCTACTTCTGATTTAACCCCTTCGGTTAAATCGTTGGCCGCTCCAGTTGCATCCCCTTTACTTTCGGTTATACCAGAGCCAGTTCTAGTAGATACACTACTTCCAAAAGTTTCAAAAGGAGTGGCATCAATCTTATCGGATACCTCTTTTCCAGGAGTTTTACCGATTTCTCCAGATGACCATGCTACAGATTCCTTACCATTGTTAATGCTCCCTGACAATCTCACAGAAATTTCATCGCCTGAACCTTCAATGTCTGAATTAGTAATCTCGTTAGCCATCGGTTCAACAGCATCTCTTCCTAAAGTTTGTGATGCTGCTTCAACATATGGAGAACCTGATTCCATACCAGTTCTCATATCCACTGGTATTTCTTCACCTTTTGCTGAAAAATCATAATTTCCTAGAGCTAGATTTAAACCAGTCCACGCTTTATCAGCCATATTACTTACAGCTGTTTCCACTTCTGGAGTTCCGTCTTCTACTGCTTGCGCTGCATCATCTGGTAACACACCGAACAACTCATAAAAATTGGCTGCTTCAATAGCTTCGGCGGTAGTCATTGCTCCATCTTCAACCATACTGACAAGTATGTCTCCAACTTCTCCAAGGCCTTCACCTAAACTATCTTTCATCGCTGTCGCTGCTTTATTTCCGCCCTCGTCCATTAATCCAGCGAATTTTTCTAACTGTTCCTCACTCATATTAGCAACGGTTTGGAGTTCTGCTGCAGAATCGATGCCTAAAGTGTCTAGCCATAGCATGAATCCTTCATGACCATTTTTTGATGCATATTCCATCAATTTTCCATGATTCTCTCCCCAAGCCTCAACCATTTTTTGATTGTGCTCAAGGTTTTCAATCATCTCTGCAGCTGATACTTCTGATTCATCACTGATTTTTTCGAACGCTTCAGTTGCAGCATCTTTCAAGTCGGTGTATCTATCTTTCATTCTCCCAAAAGCATCTTCTTGCGCATCTGATAAAACATCATAAGACAAGATCATTGCCGCGTTACCATCTTCTATGGCTTTTTTAATGGCATCCTGTGCAGCGGTCATTTTTTCTGTGGTAGCTTTCTTTTCATCGCCCAATTCTTCTAATTTAGCTCTAAGTTGTTCTTCCTGCTCGGTTAAGTTCTCTGACTCGATTTTCGCTTCTGCGGTAGCGAATTTACCGCCGATCATTAGTTCTTCTTTCTTTTTCAACACGCCATTGAGTTGTTCTTCTACTTTTGATTGATCTTGTAATATTTCTGTATATCGCTCTTGAGCAGCCTGTCCAGATTCCAAGTCTGACATCAAGTCAATCCGCGCTTGGATTTGATCAGAGGATTCACTAAGTCGGTCGGCCTCTTCGTTATACATAAGATTTAAACCTTCAACAGACCCGTTTAGTTGATCAACAGCTGCCTTAAGTTCTTGTTTATCTTCTGCGGATTTTTTCTCTTTTTCAGATAAATCCGATACTGTTTGCAGTAACTCGTTTTGAGCATCTTTGTTTGCGCTAATATTACTAACTTGCTCTTTATAAGCATCAGTATTGCTATCGACAGATTGGGTGAGTTCATCAGTCTCATTCTTCATCTGTTCTACTTCTTCTTTTAAGCGTTCTCCTTCCTCGGAGGAGTTTTTAAACCATTTGACAATACCAATTGTGGCAGCAACCAATCCACCAATAGCAAGACTTGCTATACCAACAGGTCCAGATAAAGCTGTGATAACTGTACTCAATCCTCTTGTAACTGCAGTCCAAGCAATCTTCGCAGCTTGAAGTAATTTGATTTTTCCAGTAAAAAGCCCGATTGCTAAGGTGCTTAATTTGACCATTCCTAAATTAGCTGCTTGAGCAACTGTATTAGCTTTTGTTGCTGTCGTATCTGCTATTTTTGCTGCCATTTGCCCTTTTGTGGCTAGAGTCAATGCTTTTGTTGACAACAGCGCCGCTGAAAGAGTTGCATTTGATGCATTTATTAATCCTACGACTTTATTGAGCACCATCATCGCTGTAAATGCCGACACTAGACCCATAACAACCGGTGTAAAAGGTTTTACAACATCTATAACCGATTTAACTACTGTTGCAAAGAACTTAAATACAGGCGTAGAAGCTTCAACAGCAGATTTCATTACGTTAAACGCGGTATTTACTATCCCTTTTAAACTATCGATGTGCTCAGCTATCTCCTTGCCAGTCGCTGCTTTTGATAGGTTGTTAAATGCCTCAATCATTTTAGCTACACCATTTGCGATAGCGTTACGGAGGTTACCAAAAGAAGTTGCCAGCCCTAAACTGTTTTCTTTAGCCAATTGAGCCATGATGCCAGTGCCTGTACCCACTTCAATGAGCTTTTCATTAAACTCATCCATCGTAACGGTACCGTCCTGCAAAGCTTTATACAGGTCATCTTTAGCAGTCTTACCAGCAAAACCAAAACCTTCTGCGATTTTAACCAGTCCCACATCCATCGTCTCCGATAAGGTAGTCCAGGTGTTCAAATCGATGCTACCTCGTTGCAGTGCTTTGATATATTGCTCTGTACCACGCTTTGCCTGGTCCGCACTTGCTCCTGACCCTAGTAATGCATTATTTAGAGCTATCGCGGAATCAGCTGCCTTATCCATATCACCGAATGAGGTATACATACGCTGAGCATTAGCTGCAATATCATTTAATTTTGTGGGTAATCCATCGATGCCGTCAGATAATTTAGCCATTGCTGCCTCAGAGTCCTCTGCTGATACTCCTAATGCTTGCAAAACTTTCGGAAAGGCATTTAAGGTGTCGAATCGGCCAACGGCTTGGTCAACAGATGCACGCATAGCATCAAACGCTTTTGCTGCGATTGCTACCAGTCCGATTGACGCTGCAAAAGACATAATGGATCCAGATGCTTGGTTTGTCTTACCGTCTACATCAGCCATTGCATCAGATGCATTACGGACAGAATCACTGGCCTGTGCACTGCTATCAGCAACACCATCCAGAGCACCATCAACACCCTGTAGTCCTTTACTAGCACTATCTCCACTGGAGCCTAAGCCTTCAATAGTATCACCAGCACCTTTAACAGATGATGCCGCTTGAGCACTACTGTCAGCCACGCCATCAATAGCTCCCTCGGCACCTTTTAAGCCTTGTCCAGCTTTCGCGCCACTTTCACCTAGCCCTTCGATTGAGTCTCCAGCACCCTTGACACTGGTTCCGGCCTTCGAGCTCTTATCACTTAAACTATCAAGGCTATCCTCTGCTGCTTTAATGCCTTTACCGGATTTATTACCTGATGCTTCCAGGTTATCTAATTGCTTTGCCGCAACATCTACCTGCTTACCGTCAACTTCAATGGATATTTTTATAGTTCCGTCTGCCAATTAGTCCACCTCCTCCCTGTTTTTGTCATGTAAGGCATGCTTTCGTTGGAGTTTTTGCATATCCTCTTTGTGCTTTGCAGTGTCATGTTTTGATGGCTTCCACGCTCTGATTTGAATAATGTTTTGCATAATGGTGTTAGAAGGCAAACCATTCAGTAGAGCTTTAAATTCATGCCAATGCATGGAACCCTGTTGTTCAAATAAATTGATATTATAAGCCTGCAAAAAAGACGCATAGATGTACTCTGCGTCTTGTTCTAGGTCGATATGTCGTTTGTCGTCTTCTTCATCTTTAGGTAATGGCATCGGATTGCCTTTCCTATCATAGGTAATAGGTTCTTTTTCTTTAAACAGGATGAAATTTTCGTAGATGTAATTCCATAGCTCTACAACTTCCTCTATTGACTGGGGTATTTCTTGGTTTGGTAACAACAGTTTCAAACATATTCTCGCTTTCCTACGATTCGTTAACTCCTTATCTTCTAAGCGATCAAATACATCTAAAATATTGTCAAATGCCATGTTCATCTCATATTCAGTACCTTTATACGTAAAACAGGTGACTAGAGGGTCGTTTAACCGCATTTAATCACCTACTTCTTTTTAGCTATTTGTTTTGCTTTATTCCTTATAAATTCTTCTGTTTTAGCATCGTCTTCTTTATCCTGTTCTTCTGCTTGCTCCACTATTTTTTCTTGTATTGCTATGCGTAATGCTCTAAGACCATTCTGTAAAGCAACATAATCTGGATACTTTTTGTATAATTTTGTAAAAGTACCCTTCCCAAACATCAGATCATACTCAATAGCGGTCTGCTTTTTCTTGAATTCAATGATTTTTAGACCTTTTTCGTGCATACCTGGCAAATCTTCAATGGATTCCAAATAATCATCAGGTATGTCTATATTTTTAATTTCTTCAATATTCTTCTCTGCTTCTTTTTGAGCTTTATCAGCTACTTTAGCAAAGTTTACAAGATTTTCGTAAGACGAATCGAACCACAATTCAATCTCTCCAACCTTAACCGGGAATCCAGTCCGTTGGATATCTATTTGTACCTCTGACATGTAATCACTCCTTATAATAAAAAAAGAGGAGCATCAGCCCCTCTTACCCTAATTCTATTGTCGCCCCGCTTGTCGTTGGGTTGACTGATACAACCTCGGGGCTAATTACTCCCCCGACCCACCGTCGTTACCATTATCGTCATCTAGGATGTTTTCTTCTGGAATACGATCATATCGAATAATGCAGTTGAATGCTTCATGTTCACCAGCAGCCCCCGAACCAGCTACAATCCCATACACAGTTGCTCTGCCCACATATTCCTTTGATCCATCAGCAGCGACAACCCGATGCCATACCTTCCTATCGTTCCCTGTTTTCAATCGCATGCTTTCTACAAGTTTCATTGCTGGATTAGAAGAATCATACGTACCTTCTACGCTATAACCCCATGCAACTGATGTCACTTCTGTTTCAGGTGTACCATCACCACTGTAATATGCAATATCTTCCGTTTCTTCGTTTGTATCATCTGATATATCTGAAATATAATCAGCAAGTTCTAACCAATCATCTGATGTTGGTTGGTTTTGTCCTTGCTCATATTTTTGAATAAAGTGCCCCCTTAGGGCGTTCTTAAGTCTAGCCATTCTTTACACTCTCCTTAAATGTTGTTATTTTCGCTTGTATATCCAATAAAAAAACAAACCATCCTTGAGTATTAGCCTCATTAATAAATGGTTTGTTGGTTATAATCATTTCATCAAATTCAAAACTTCCATCATTGCTTGATATATCTTCTATCTGCTCTAATGCAGTTTGAACAATCCATAACGTATCATGGATGTTACCTGGTATATTAGACTGCATCGCAAATTCATAGTTTAGTTGCTGGTCTTTCACACCGCTGAAATACTCATTTACAACCCTTGACCCTGGTATGGGATAAACAACAAATGATTCAGCCTCACCCAAGTATCCTGGCTCGCATCTAATAGGGAGCCTATCAATTCTGTTCACTTCATCTACTAATCTATCTAAAAAATCCATTACCAATTAGCCCCCTTTATAAATGCGTTTAACCAGTCTTTCATGTGAATACCACTTGCTTTGTTATCCCAACGTGGTCCTGTACCTGGTGTCGTATAGTTGTGCATCGGCATATAGAATAATCGTTTTGCATAAGGCATATTGTAGTTAATCCCACCACCATCAATGTCTATTGTGGCACTCATACGTAACGGACCATCTTTATAAGGTACATATGGGTTCATATCTGCTAAAGCTTGGTTAGACAATCCATATTGCCCCTGTTTGACGCTCTGTTGGCTCATTTTGCGCTTTGCTCCATCTAAGTTGATATCAATGCGCATCAGACCACTTCCAGCTCGTAAGAATAAATAATCTTATCATATGCCTCATATATCGGGATAACCTTTGTAATCGTATGGTCTTGTCCATCAAAATGGATTTTAGATTGAGCCTTAAACTCTGGCATCACCTCTGTTATGCTTTCATAACAAAAAATAACCGCATTATACAGCAGCTGCTTTCCTGATGACGATTGACTATATTCAGCACCCCGATCAATCCGACAATGTTCAATTTTGACAGGTTCTTTATAAACAGGTCCTGTACTCCAATCGTCTTTGACAAATTCGTAATAATCGAATGAATCGATACAAAAGTCTTTAGGTGGTTTTGGCATTACCATACCATCACCGCCCTGTTGAGCAATCCAGTTCCCTCAAGATAAATATACACATCTTCTGCCGCTAGTGGTTTTGTTTCATTTTGCCCAGTCGAACTATATCGACTCGGGTTAGTAACGCTCGTACGGCCAACAGTAAACGATTGAGGGCTGTTGTTGATTTCCTCGTATGACGTAGCTCCCAACTCATTAAAATACTCAATTTGAGCCACGAGAGCTTCTTTAAACTTCTCAACTCTCCATGTGTTATCTTTGTCAATATCTACATGCACATAAAAGTGATTGGTGATATTGTCTAAAATCGCACTAGCTTTCGGCAATAAAGCATTAAATTCCTCATCACCTATTTCCTTACTTGTCAGACTTTTGAACTCTTCAAACGTCAAATAAGGCATCCTTATTCACCTTCTTCTGGTTCAGGGTCTGGATCCGGTTCGGGATCGGGTTCCGGCTCAGTTAGCGTCAGTACATGAGTGTCTGTGTAATCACCATCATCTGTGGTCACTGTGGTTGTGTATTCGCCTGCCGGTGTATCAGCTGACCAACTTATTAAACCACTGTTATTAACTGATAACCCCGTTGCAGACGGAGTGATAGCATAAGATACGCTCTTATTTGTCGCATTAGTCGGCTCTACTGTGGCTGTCAATTGCCTTGTTCCTTCTGTGCCTGCTTCGCCATTAGATGTTTTAGGTGATAAAGCTACACCAGTTACATTAATCACTGGATCCGTTACTGTTACCTCACAAGTCGCTGTTTTAGCCCCATCAGCTGTCGTAACCGTAATTGTGGCACTACCTGCACTTACAGCAGTTACAACACCAGAGCCATTAACTGTAGCTACATCTGTATTGTCTGATTGCCAAGTAACGCTTTTATTTGTTGCATTTGCCGGAGTAACTGTTGCCGTTATATTGTCTGTCGCTCCTGCATCCAATGATAAACTTGTCGGATTAACAGTAACGCCAGTAACCGCAATTGGCAGAGTTTTAAATGCAGGGATATCCACTCTTTCGGATTCTCTGTCATCTTCAACTCTCACTGCTTGATACTCTCCTGCTGCAATGTCTGTATTTGGTGATAGACCTGTGATAGTAAGAGGGCTTTCACCCTCCGTCACCACATCTTCGCCTTTATAAATTTTAAAAGGCATGAAATCCCTCCTTATTTAAGATTAATGACTGCCCCGTCAGTCGTTGGCGTGACATTTTCAATATCGGGGGTTGTTACTCCCCCGAACCACCAGCAGGCTCAATGCGTACGATTTTGGATTCATCCACTAGAGCAACAGAATAGTGTTGGTCAGCATTGAATTTAGTCAATTTATGGTCCATGTCACGACCTGTTTCAGCTAACAATCCTCGTTTAAGGAATGTTTTAAGCGCTCCTGATTTAACTGCGAATCCGTGACCGTCTTCAATCTTCATAGACCGCACGATTTCCCATCCTAGCAACTCACCGAATGCTCCTGACACTAGGATTCTGTCACCTAAATCAGATGATCGTGTCCAGTTTTGCGCTGCTTCTTTTCTCAATTGCGCTGCGTCTTTATATGACAAGAATAAAACCCCTGTCGTATCAACATTTTCAAAGTTATCTGGTGCGTCAACGAAAGCTGTTTCTAGTGCGTCAATTAAATCAATATTGATATCATGTTGCACAGCTAATGGAGCCGTTAATGCTGTTTCCACAATGTCATTATCAATTTTAGAAGCTATAGCCATACGAATTTGGCGTTGGGCTTCACCTACAGGATCACCATAACCGGATAGCACTGCTTCATCCGTGATTTTTACCCCTTTACCAGCTTTTTTGATAGTATATTGATCGGAATCTGTTTCAAGCGCTTCATACAAAATTGGATCGCCTTCTGCTACATCTTCTGCGTCTCCGATATATTTGTATTTTGGCACTGTGATAGTTGAACCTGGCTGACCTTGTAACGTATCGTCAACTGGTGCAATTCGGCTAAATTTAATAGCTTTTGGTAATTGTGCAGCAATCATCGCCGCTAATACTTCTGGATCAATTAAATTTTGTAATCTTGTTAAATCTGGCATGTTTCATCATCCTTTACTAATTTTTAGTTAATTGTTCGAACTGGGCAGGATTGTTCGCTTTTAAGTCTGCCAGTTCTTGATAAGTCATATCAGCAATGTTTTTTGGTGTATTGCTACCACCGTTCGGATTACCTGGATTGACGATTGTTGGCGTTTTTGTCTGTTGGTCTGATTCAAACAGATAAGATTCTTTCTCTTTTACTGTTTTCAGTTGTTCATCCAATCCGATGATCTTATCTCCATCTAATTTCAGATTTTCAGTATCGAGAAATGGTCTAACCGCCTTCGCATTTATTGCTTTAGCGCCAGATAATGCTTTATCCAATGCGAAATCAAATGCTTGCTGCGATAACTTGTTTTCGTACTCTGTTTGAGTATCTTTGTTCTCTTGCTTCAATCGGTCAATCTCAGCTGTTAAATCATCATTTCCTTTTGCTTTATCACCCAAGTCTTTCAATTGCTTGTCGCGGTCTTTGATTTGGTCTTGCAAATCTTTTACCTCTTGATTCTTGGTGTCGAATTTCTCTTTCGGGAACCAATTCCCATCAGATACAACCGCAATCTTATTGTCACCAGCTTTATCCATGACTTGTTGATACAGCTCTTCACCTAATAATTCTTTTAAATTCATCTATATTAGCTCCTTATTAATGTTTTTTAGCATGTCACACCTCATGCAGTAAGGTATCGCTTAGTTTTACCCCAAGCCTTTAAAAAGGGCATAATAAATAAGCCTTTTAATGACTTGCTTAGGTCATATTTAACTTTCGAATTGTTCATCTATATTTTTTTTCAATCTTTCCGATAAAGTTTTAGCCGTTGTAATTCTTTCATCACGATAGATAAAAGGTGTGGTATTCTCATGTTTTTCCTTTTCATAATAAGGAGAATAGTATTCCAGTCTTAAATCACCTTCACCGACACCAATTCCCCATGTATATTTTTGCGTTTCCAAACAGTCACCCCTTCCGTCATTTACAAAGGCTACTACCTGTAGCTAGGAGATAGATTGGACCCCTCCTTTATTCAACCTCTCTTATTTGATCTGTGAGTATTGATTTAGCGACTTCACACAATCCTATTAACTCTGCATCGTTGTCATTTGAATAAGCAACATCAATGGCATTGTCATCATTAACTCCAATAATTACGATTCCGCGATATTCATGTTGTTTTGCAATCAAATCATTGACCGCATCACTGACTGAATACCCGCGTTCTTTCTTTTGTTTAGCTTGAATGAAATCCAATAGTGCACCGCCTATCCTGATTTATAATTGAAATCCTTAACCAACGTATCTAATGGAGTATAAACCTTCTCACGCTTGTAATTACGGCTTAAATAGTTGCTGTTAACATCATTAGCTGATAAATGGTCGCGCATAGCTTTCTGACGCCTGGATACCATCTGTTTCCAGTGTCCAGCCTTAGGGCTGCCAAGCTCCTCAGCAACCATGATGTTTTTCTTGTATTTCACTATTTCACGCTCAATTCGACGTTGAGTGTCCTTGGCCTTGGCAACTTGTTCATTAAGTTCCTGGTCATATTCGGGTTGATTATTGGTATTAACTCCCGGAATGAACGGAACATGCAAATGATTGCAGTTAACACCTCTATGACCGCCTGCTGTTCCATAGTCAGCACCCCAATATGGGTCATATATCGACTTATATTCACTGTCTGGCGGTATTTGGTTAGGAAACCTCAAATCCACTACATTTCCTTGAATTACAGAGCATTTCTTTCTCGCTCCTGGATGGCTTGTCACAACCACAGTATGCACGTCATAGTCAGCCATGCGGTCTTTTCGTAACTTGTCATAGGTATTACCAAGCGTTGACTTTAAAACGGTGCGTGTATAGCCCTCTAATGACCATCTATGCCCTCCACGGTCGATCATGCCTGAACCGATACCTTTTTGCGCTAATTCGGTGACAGCACGTTCAAGCGATTGTTCAAAGGTATAAATGCCACTATTAAACATGGCTGATGTACGATTCAAGACCCCTTGATATGCTTGTTGAGCCTGCCCTACGCCGTATGCAGTGGTTATTAAGGTCTGATTGACAAAATTATCAATCTCACTCCATGACTGGTTGTAATAAGCTCTCATGGTGTTGTCAAGGTTGTTAGGCATAGGTTTGGATTCGTAAGGCATTGCTCTGTCGATGTCTTGTACAATATCTTTTCCTGCAGTTTCAAACATGCCTCTAATTTGCGTTTCAGCAACACCTGTGACCTTTGATAACTGCTTTGTGACCTCGCTGTTAAATAAACGTAACTCCTGCAGCTTTTGTGCCTGCCACATGGTAATGTCATCAGATCCGCGTTTAAGACGTTTAATGATGATTCTTATAATTTCCCCTTCAAGGCTGTTGTAAAGACTGGACATGTTAGAACTCCATAAATCTAGTTGGTGTGGAGTTACTTTAGGCTTTTTATAATTCATTTAATCACCGATTCCTCTGAAACTGAATATCTATATTCGCCCTTTGCATTCAGTCTATCTTTTTCTTTAATGGCTGTTTGCTCATTCAGAAAAATACTATGAACGGTTGGAGTCCAGGCAGAAACCAATAAATCATGTTCATATAAGATATACACCTTCACGCAATCACTCCTCATCACCAAACATGTGCTTTGCAGCCCTATCGTTAATATTCGATGGGTCGATTCCTAGCTGTTCCTTTTGAATCTCCTTTACCCATTGTTTAGCAGTATCTTCTGGCACCTTAAACACTCGTTGTATGACTTCTACGGTGGGAATAAAGCCAAATGTCCTAGCTTGGCCATAGTATTTAAGAAGTTGCGCTTTATCCTGGAATATACCGTCATCAAAATCAACTCCTATGTTGTCGAATGTAGGTATTTCACCGTCAAATAGACCAGTTGCTTTCGCTAGTTCCAACGTGGAGACTATCAGTCCTTTCACGAACTTTTCAACCTCATTTACATGATTGTTTCGTGTACGATAAGTCAAACTATTCTCGCTGACAATTTCAGTTGCTGTCTTTACTGATTTACCATCAAATGAAAACGTACCAACAGATAGTTGCAGCTGCATTTCAAGTGTTTTAAGCGATTGATTGATAGCCTCGGTGTATTGCTCTGTTCGTATATCATTAGTTACATCCTTGATAAAATCCTCATCACCAGACATCTGTAACGACTTATAAACATTGGTGTCAGTATCGAATATCTGTACTGGAGGCTTACCATCCTCCGTTTCTCTGGTGCTTAGCATGGAATCACTGACAAACACTGTACGCTGCCCCATTCGCACTTCCCAGTTGAACTGGTCCCATGTATCGTTTATTTGCTTCAGAGTAGGCTTGCAATTGTCCGTTAAACCTAAACCTAATGGACTGTGAGGGTTAATATTGTTAAACCCAGCAGGTTTCAAATAGTTAAAGAGTGGACGTGTCAGACCTGCGATTTTCGTCTCTTCTTGCAAATCCGGGTATAAATCAGAAAGAGGGATGCGTTTGCCAACCTCACCTTTATTATCAGACTTGTATAATTCATTGGTAATGACATATATATCTTTATCCCACTCATGAAACTCTAATAGAGTGTAAAACACTTCCTTACCGCCTTTTATTTCAGTGGTTACCGACTTCATCACACCTTCTGCAATTCCATTTGAATTAGAACGTAATGGATAAAAAGCATTTGCCAAAGCCCATGAGTATTCAATTTCTCCTGTTTCAGCGTTTGTATACGGCCTTACCGTCAATCCGCCAGTAGCAAACATAGGGTCAAGATATCGCATAAAATTTTTCTTGAAATCGTTATGCTCAAAGGTACGTTGGATAAAGTCATCAGCAGACTTATATGTGTTCGTCTCATTATCATCTGTTTCATCAGATATCGAAATATCACACTGCTCATTGAATACAAGCCCAGATAGTAATTCAGACGTCAATTTGACCATATTCAATGTCATGTAATCACGTTTCTGTTTTTGTCCATATGAGTTATAATACTCGACCTTCGGATAACTGCCTTTATACTCTCTGAAATCACGTTCAATACGCTCTAATTCAGCCGGATCAATATTAATCTTTTCATGATCGTTTATTGTCTGTAATGTCTGTCCACTCAATGCATAACCTCCTCTCTTGAACAAGTTTTTAATACGGTCAATAACATTCAAGCTATCACCTCCTAAAGCTTGAGTTTTAAGTCTCTGGCGTTGCTAACGCAAAAATATTGAAAGTCATCACATGTATGGTCATCCTCTTTAACTACCTGAGGATTATCACTGTTCTGTGTGCCCTCAATCCACATGTACTTTTTGTGCTCTTCAATGAATATATCGTTGCTATCGCAGTGTGCTAAATTGGTAGGAATCGGATTTTCAAGATAATAAAAACGACCCTGTGCAAGAAGGTCGTGTACGTAATCCACCATATCTACTTTTTTAAGCTTATTAACCGGCTTCCAATGCTGTCCATGGTCTTTATAGTACTGATTCCTTAACGCTCCCTCAGCACTATCAATCGTACGTTTCTTAATCCTTGCACCTTTATATGGCGCTTGGGTTGCAGTGGCCTTAATAAAATCATATATATCCTTGGATAAATCACTAGGAGCCTTTTTGTTGGCTTGACCAGCCGGACTATAGTAATAACCATTCAACCGAATCACTTTACCCTTAGCAGTCAATCCGTAACACCCACAGGATGTAGCAGAAACGCTGTGTCCTGTGTCCATTGAGTAAAATAGATATATAACTCTATCATCACTAGGAAGCTCACTCATAGGCTTAAATAAGCTCATGTTGTATACGTTGGTACCTAAGCCAACCGGTTCACCAAGATAGAGGTAACGATAATAGTCATAGTCGTTATTTTTGATGCGCTCAATATCCTGCAGCATCTGTGCAGTAACAAATCCCAATTCATCATTCTTATAGCTGGAATCGTGAACTAGCCATCCTTTTTCACCAGTCATACTGTTTGACCATTCATTAATCCAAGAATAAGGATTACGCGGAGGATTATAAGACCAAAAGAACCGAACCATGTCAGCATCATTATGCTTCTGTCTCATAAATGTTGTATTGGTTTGGTCAAATTCTTCATTGCTACCAAACTCTGCAGCTTCCTCGTACCATACAGCTATTAAATCACCAATATCGTTTGATTTGAGCTTCTGGAAGTCATCAGAACCATAAAAGTAAAAGGTTGATCCAGTTGCTTTATGAACTAACTTAAACGGTGCTACGGTTGACTTAAATTCATCAAGTACCCCGAACTTTTCTAAAGCCCATTGAATCTTAAGGAACACCGAATCACGAATGGTACTTGCTACCTTACGAATGACAACTATATTTGCTTTTTTACCCACTGTAATATATAACAACATCATAAACACGAGCTTCAGAGCAATGACAGAAGACTTAAAGGAGTTACGACCACCTCTTAAGATGTTATATGGCTTATTGGTAGTCCATACTGGTTTAAAGTGTGGATTAACTTCTTTTTGTATGTTGACTGTTACTCGCTTAGTCATTGTCATTCCCCCACACATCAATGATGTTAATTACTGGTGGGTCGTTGCCTTCATCTTCTTTTTCTATTTTCTTCGTTTCAGCCTTATTCCTATCGATATTAGATTGCATTGCATCTAATCTTAATCGACGTTCGTCAAACTCATCTGTGATATCCAGAAATTGCTTAACTAAATTACGATA
>RWZD01000036.1_pt1 | contig 42771 bp, 68 predicted proteins | sample 2187771 | NCBI WGS metagenome assembly RWZD01 (sample SAMN10531866, study PRJNA481165) | viral metagenome | isolation source: viral particles purified by filtration and ultracentrifugation from about... | place: USA: Tennessee
AGCTTAATTATTAATTTTTACCGCATTATTAGCGCTATCCCACTGAACGGATGCTCCTAGTGATTCACTAATAACCCGCAACGGAACCATTGTGCTTCCATTTCTTACTTCTGATGGCTGATCTAAACTAATTGATTTAGTAGAAGCCTTTTCTGAGACATAGACTTTCTTATTTCCTACATTTAAAGTAATAGTAGTATTACCTTTCTTACCTGTTACCTTTTGAGTAGCACTTTCCCATTGCACGCCTGCTCCGAGTGATTCAAAAATCCCTCTCATTGGAACAAGGGTTGTCCCATTTTTGACATAAGCGTTTTGGTTGTAACTCTGTTTTATGCCATTAATGTAGACAGACACTTCTCTAACCGCTGGTTCTTTTTTCTGTGGGACTGGTTTAGGTGCAGATGGCTTTGGTTTTGAGGTAGATGGTTTAGTAGTTGTACTCGATCCTCCGCCATTATGGTAGTGGTATTCACCGTCTTTTAATCCCCATTTAGCACAATTTGTTCTGCAATAGTGTCCACCATTTTTATCTAGTTTACCAGGGTGAGCATCTGCTATAGGCGCAAATGCAAATACCAATCCAATAGACATCAGAACTGCTATTAACCTTTTCAAATTTATCCCTCCTTTCTAAATAATTAGACTAATTATACATGAATTCTGACAATTTTTGTAGAATTTATGTATAATATTAGTAGAATAGTAGCATGAGAAAAATAGGAGGTTTACAATGCGCAAGTTTTTAGCAATATTCATAGCATTGTTACTGTCATTCACTGCTTTTTTGCCATTAAGTGCTGAAGCGAAAAGGATTTCAGTAATAATTGACGGTAGATCTCAAACGTATGATCAAGATCCTGTTGTGCAGAATGGTCGGACATTAATTCCGCTGCGTGGAGTTTTTGAGACGCTAGGAGCGAATGTCACTTGGAATCAAAAAGCCAATAAGGTAACTGCCAAAAAAGGTAATCATACAATTGAATTAACCGTAGGCTCAAAGATAGCAAAGGTTAACGGGAAGAATCATACATTAGATGTTGAAGCAAAACTCATAAATAATCGTACAATGGTTCCACTGCGTTTCGTTAGTGAGTCACTAGGAGCTAAAGTGAACTGGAATCAATCAGCTAATAAAGTGACGATTTCAAGTGGCGATGGGGGTTCTTCTAATGGAAAGGACTTGGAGATCCATCATCTAAACGTTGGCCAAGCTGATTCGACTCTTTTACTCACACCTAACGGTAAGACAATTCTCATTGATGCAGGAACACAATCATCTGGACAAAAGATCGTGTCTTACTTGAAAAAAGCAGGCATAACTTCTATTGACCGGCTTATCATCACTCATGCTCACGCTGATCATGTTGGTGGTGCAGTCGAAGTGATGAAAAACTTTAAGATTGGTCAAGTTTTAGATAGTGGGATTCCTCATACAAGTCAAACGTACCTTAACTATCTAACCTATATAGATGAACACAACATTAAATTCCACGTCCCCAAAGCTGGGGAGAAGATAGGTATTGATCCAGCACTCGATATTACTATTGTAAATAGCGGCATAAAAGGGGACTCACTGAATGATTCTTCTGTCGCCTTGCATTTGAAGTATAATAACTTTGCTTATTTAACAACTGGTGATGCAGAAAGAGCAGCAGAGCAAAGAATAGTAAACAGATTTAACGTCAAAGCTGATGTATTAAAGGCCGGTCATCACGGCTCATCAACTAGTTCGAATGACTTTTTCCTAAGCAAGGTTAAACCATCAGCTGCTATCCTTAGTTATGGAGTAGGGAACAGCTATGGCCATCCGCACAGTGAGGCATTAACTCGCTTAGCCAATGCAGGAGTTAAGAACATTTACCATACGTCTAAAGGTGAAGTGATCGTTAAATCCAACGGTACAGGCTATACGGTACAAGGCTCAACAAGTACAACTCCTACACCAAATAAACCGGTTGACAACGGAAACCAACAAGGGAAGATAAACATAAATACAGCTGGCTATGAGCGGTTACAAGATATCACAGGAGTGGGTCCGGTGATTGCTCAGAGGATTATTGATTATAGGAATTCTAACGGGAAATTCTCAAAGGTAGAAGATCTCAAAAAAGTTAAGGGAATAGGGGACATAACCTTTGAAAAGATGAGACCTCAAATTACAATTTAAAAGGTGATAGGATGAAGAATTATACAGTTGACCGAATTGAAGATAAGAAGATAGCTGTTCTGTTGCTTCGAGAGAACGAAAGTATTGAAAGACACGTTGATATAAACTTACTGCCTGTCCAAATAAGAGAGGGAGATATTATTGCAGCTTCTTTTTATGATGATGGGAGTGTCAATGAAATAAAAGTATTAAAGAATGATACGGCATCTGCTAAGCAAACGGCAGAGGATTTACTTAAGAAGATTCTAGACAAAAATAAATAAAGGATATTTGCATTTAACGATTAACAAACTCAGCTCAACATTAAGTGTTTTTATTTAGATAAGAATATACAATCTACTGGCACTGAATTGGCACGAAAGATCTGAAATTTAACGAAACTATAAATAATTATATTTAGCTTCTCGATACGGAAACCTTATTGCTAAAGGGGTTACGAAACTTTAAGGAAGGCCATAAAACTATTAAAACGATTTCCTAAACCGTGCGTCGCAGGTTCGATTCCTGCCGGGGCCGTCATGGTAAGTATTGATATAGCAAGGGTTACAACTGCTGTAACCCTTGCTTGTTTTTGTTTGAAAAGGAGAATTGGCACGAGATTGGCACGAAATTTTTTAATTTGAATTTAAATTCTTGTTTTCCGTCCCGAAAATATGTGCTCCAAACTGTTCGGCGGCAGCTTGTTGAATATTGGGTAAAACATGAGAGTAAAGATCAAGCGTGACCGTAATTGAATAATGTCCTAATCTTTCTTGGACTACTTTTGGATGCACGCCTTGCTTTAATAGGAGAGTAGCATGTGTGTGTCGCATATCATGAAAACGAATCTTTCGTAACATTGACTCTTTTAATAGGGGTAGCCAATTTCTATCCAAGTTTCTAGGGAGAATAAAAGAACCGTTTGAATTTGCTATGATTAAATCCTCGTCTTCAAAAGTATTTCTATGTTTCATTTTGAATTTCATCTGATCTCGTTTATGATTTTTCAGTTCTTCAATAACGTAGTCAAACAAAGAGATGCCTCGGTAGCTATGATCTGTTTTCAATGCTCCGATCTCAAATCCGCCACCTTTTTTTCTAGTTACTGCCCGGTGAACAGATAAACTTTTATTGGTAAAATCAATATCCTGCCATTTTAAACCTAATATTTCTCCCTTTCTCATTCCAGTAGTTAGAGCAAGAAGGTAAACGATGTAAAAACGATCTTTTTTTGTGAGCTCAAGGAAATGCTTTACATCTAATTCATCCCAAACCTGCATTTCAAATCTTTCAGGCTTAGGAGGCTTAATATCTTCACAAGGGTTCCTAATAGCAAGTTCCCATCTTATGGCCGTTTTGTATGCGTTATTTAATATTCGGTGCATGTGAACGATGGATTGGTTCGAGAGGGTCTCTTCTTCAATATAAGAGTCATACAGCGCTTGAATATGATATGGTTTAAGTTGGTCAATTTTCAATCCCCCTAAATTGGGAATAAGATGTCTATTTATATACGGTCTGTAATGTGCCATCGTACCTTTTGATACATGTTTACTTTTATGCTCTAGCCAACTTGTCAAAAAGTCACTTAGGTTAATTTCAGATGCGTTGATTAAAGTGCCTGATTCTATATCAGTCATTTTTTTTGCCATTTCTTTTCTAGCTAGCGTTTTTCCTTTATATGGACCGAATCTTTTCTGAACCCTTTTCCCCGTAATGGGATTAATACCTATATCTAAACGAAAACCATATCCATCTGCCATTTCATATATTCTCGGCTCTTTCATTGTAAAACCTCTCCTTGTCTATTAAATATTTATAAGACATCTCTGTCTTATTCAAGGTAAGACCTACTAAAACCCACATAAAAGAGAATGTATGTTCTTATATAAATTAAAAATAAAAGCCTCTAATGGGCGATTAACAAATTTTTATGTCTATAAGTTTTACGTTTGGACTTTTATATAAGCTAAAATGCCTAATATGTGATTAAGTTTTTTAGGTATACAACCTCTTGTGGAACGCCTGATAATTGAGCGACTTCATAAATAGTTAAGTGCCTGTGTTCGAATAGTAAGTTATCAGGCATCATTAATTCAACCGCAAATTTATTGGCTTCAACTTCAATCTTATCGACAGAGAACAAGGTTTTGTTTCTTAAAAAAGGCGTACTGATTCTAGGGTGTTGTAGGGCATGTCCTAACTCATGGCAACAAACAAAGAGGGTTTCACTTTCAGATAAAGAGCTATTAAGAAAAATATAACGACTCTTTCTTATATATAGGTAAAACCCTCCTATATCTTTATGTAAGTCTTTTGTTACCACATTAATATTTTTAAACTCAGCCAACTCAAAAGGGTTGTTAGTTTTATATTGCTTTATTAATTTGATAGCAGTTTCTTTTGGCAAAAAGCATCACCCTAGTCATCGGTATTGTCTTTTCTGTATTTTTTCGGGATATACTTCTTGTTTATTCGTGTTGTCTGACGATCAGCATACTCAATTGCTTCTAATAATGATTCAATTGCTTCCTCGCTCATCGGTTCGCCACGGAAACTTAACCCGTCACCGCTAGTTAGATCTTCCCTTAACTTCTCCATACGTTTGGCTATGTCCTTTTCGTCCTTCTCGGTGAGGGGGGGAGTATAAGGATTGTTCAACTCTTCAGGTACTATGGCTCCTTCAATATATCCAGCCGCTATCATTAAATCTTTATATGGATAGCGATAAGCTTTTGATATTAATTTCAATGTTTCAGGAGTAGGGTTAACCGGTTTACCAGAACGTTTATCATGACCTTTTTCAATTGTATCTAAGTATGTGTGACTAATGCCAATCCTCTTAGATGCATCTCTCAAAGACTCTTTACCCCTTAATTCTCGTATAATTTCATTTAACTTCATTTTCATCACCTGTAATACTTACTTTACATGATGTAAAGTAAAATATAAATAAGTTATTTGTAAATCATTATTGACACCATAGTTATACATGTGTTACATTGTATTCAAGGAGGTGTTAGACATGGGTAACAAACTTCGGGAAGTAAGAGAGTATGTTGGAATGTCAGTTTCTGAATTAGCTAGAAGATCAGGAGCGTCTAGACAAACCATCATCAATATAGAACTTCACGGGCAAGAACCTCGTGTTAGTTTAGCTCTCGCAATTGCTAAAGCGCTAAGAACGGATCCAAGGGAAATTTTTTTTACTAATGTTGTTATACATGATTTACAAGATGGCAAAATAGTTAGCTGAAAGGAGCGATCAAATGACAATTCATTGTTCTACTGAGAATCAAACCAATCTTCTTTTAAAGAAAGGATGGGTTCTACAAGATGTTAGAAATTCCACCCCTTCAGGCTTTGGATTTGTTTACGTACTTATAAGAGTTCAAAAGTTATAGTCGTTCTCTTGTTCGCTATTCGGTTCATTTAAAGAATCGGCTAATTCTTTAGGTAACCCCAATGAATAAGAGTGAAAGTCGTAGCCAGGCACTTCGCCGCGATTGAAACCGGATGATAGTAGAATCCAACCTTGTTTTAATAGTTTATTTACTTCTCGTTCAGATGATGTCTTTACTACTTTAACAATATTGGATAAATCCATATATTTACCCTCCCTTCTATGAAGATAGTATCACAATGGAGTCCGCTGAAAGGAGTGAATAAAAATGTCTTTCGAAGAAACTATCCGCCAAATCATCAGAGAAGAAATTAGTAATGCTGTATCAGAGTTACAGAGCAAAGAATCTTTACCACCATTCTTAACTAGGGAAGAAATGATGAACTTATTAAGGATTAGACCAACGAAAGCGGCTGAATTATTAAACCGTCAAGACTTCCCTGTATGTAGGGAAGCGGGTCTTTTAATTCCGACAGATATGTTGTTTGAGTGGATTAGACGCAACACACGGTGGGTCGAAAAGAATTCTAATTTCTATCAAGTAATCTCTTAACTCTAGTTTACTAGTTTTGAAACAGCTGTGTGAGCAAGGCTTGCACACGTGCACATCCTGCACATTGGAAGGGGGTGACAAGATGAATTACGGCCCATTGCTTCGTGCAACTAGAGAATTAAGAGGACTGACACAGAGTCAAATGGGAGACGCGCTTAACATCGATCGTTCAGTCGTCGCAAAAATGGAACAAGGAAAAGTAGGGTTGATGATGGAGAGAGGGCTTAAGTGGTTTCACATCACTGAATCTCAAAAAGTATTGGAGTTACTCTCAACAGGTGTAGAAATATCAATCATCATTAGCGGCTTAACTACATTATTAGGAGGGTTTATCAGATGGATTTAAAGTGGACGAACTATGTATTACCAGGCGATATATCCAGTACAGCAAGAGAGATCAACGCAGCTGGCGAGTGTATCGAAAGAGCAATTGGACATTTATTGTCAGCGTTAAGCGAGCATGGGCAAGGCGACTTTGTAGAATCAAGAAAGTTGGTCAATCAAGCTGTTGAACGCTTAAAAGATTGGGAGCGCAGCGATAACGAAATGGTCAATGCTCTCGATAGAAAGCTGAAAGATGTACGTATGAGGAAAAAGCTGCAGATGATTGAGCAGTTTAGAAGGCAGGGCGTTGAGATTGAAGTGATCATAAAAAAGCAAATGACCTAATGCTTGGCAGAGCAAAAGGTCAAAGGAATCCCATAACAATATCAAGTTAATTCGATTATATGGGATTCCTCTAAAAAAATCAACTTAGGAGGAAATGATGATTAATCAACTACATGCGATTGAATTAGAAGAACTAGAAAAGGTGGATTTTAACGATGAGGAACAGGTTGTAGAGGTTAAAGAGCGCTTTAAGATCGACAACCTAGATAGTTTAAATTGGGCGTTTAGAAAGCTATCTGCCTTAGAAGCGAAGAAACGCGAGGTCAATCAGTTGGCTCAAGCTGAGTTAGATCGTATCAAGGCTTGGGAGGAAGCTGAATTAAAGAGCATTCAAGGTAGTTACGACTTCTTTCAAAGTTTGATCACGGAATATCACTTTAACGAATTGAAACAGGATCCTAAAAAGAAAACCATTGCTACTCCATATGGAAAAGCGAAGTCTCGGTTATCTAAGGAAACGCCGGATAAAGCGAGTGAGGAAAAGCTGCTTGCTCATATTAAGGAAGCAGGAATGGATGAATTTATCAAGGAGTCAGTCAAGTGGGGCGACTTAAAGAAAACTCTCCAAATCGTTGAAGTTGATGGTAAAAAGGTTGTCGTTGATGCGAATGGACAAATGGTTGAGGGTGCTGTCGTTAAGCTCGAGACGGTTAAGTTCAGTGTGGAGGTGGAGTAGGTGAATAAAAGTGAGTCGATAAAAAATATCGCTATGGCTCTATCAAAGTTCCAGGCTGAGGTGGAAAACCCAAAGAATACACAAGATAATCCATTTTACAAAAGCAAGTACGCTCCTTTGCAAGACGTTTTAAATATTGCAAGACCTTTACTCTCTAAGCATGGATTAAGCGTCTTACAGCACCCTTCAGGCGACGGTGTGAATATCTCAATCAATACGATGTTACTTCACGAATCAGGCGAATGGATAGAGTTTGAACCACTCTTATTAAAGGCTGACAAGGCGACACCACAAGGCGCAGGGAGCGCTATCACATATGGACGGAGATATGCGCTCTCAGCTGTCTTAGGAATAGCTAGTGAGGATGACGACGACGCTAATGCGTTTGAGGATAAGCCTAAGCAAAGCACGAACAAACCAAACACGCCAAAGAGTTTGTCGGATGCGCAAGTTAAACGACTATATGCCATCGCTTCATCGGCTGGGTTTACAAACGATCAGGTAAAAATGGCAGTTAAAAAGGATTACAAAAAAGATAGCGCTACTGAACTTACGAAAAATGAATATGACGAACTATGTGCCAGATTAGAAAAGGCAAACGGAAAGGCGGTCTAACATGATCAATCGAGTTGTTTTAGTTGGAAGGTTAACAAAGGATCCAGGAAATGGCACAGCGGTTGCTAACTTCACACTTGCTGTTAACCGCACTTTTAAAAATAGCCAAGGTGAACAAGAAGCAGATTTCATCAACTGCCAAGTATGGCGATCAACAGCTGAAAACGTGGCTCAATATCTCAAAAAAGGTAGTTTAGCAGGTGTTGATGGAAGAATGCAAACACGCAGCTATGACAATAGTGACGGTCGCAGAGTGTTCGTAACAGAGGTTGTTGCTGAGAGTGTTCAATTCTTAGAGCCGCGCGGTACAAGTCAAAACCAAGACTACAATGTTCCAAGTGAATCAGCTGACATTAGCGACGATGACCTACCGTTCTGATGTACAAATTTAAAGTTCCTCACATTGCTTTTTGGTGGTGCAGTGGAGATAAAAAGATGCTACTAGCTTATATGAAAGGTTACATGAAGAAGGTTTACCCAGAGTTTAAGCCACTAAAGATCAGTGGTGAGTATGTTATTTGTGAGAAGCATTGAAGGGAGATCGGGGCATGAGTAAAGGAATAGGTGAACAGGCATCGGGGTTTGTAGTTATGCCCCGACTCGCATTTGATCAATTAGTAGACAAGCTTTTATATCAATACTTTGTGGAGATTGCTAATTTTCAACCGTCTCAAACGTGTGAAAAAGGGCAAACAATTGTCTCTCTCAGTCGGTTGAGTAATGACACTGGCTGGACGTATGGAGTGATTAGGGGAGCTTGCGAAAGGTTAGTTAAACGCCAATATATCACAACCAGGACGTTGCCACAAAAGCGCGGAATGCTAATCACAATCAATGAATATGAGCGTTTACAGAACCTTGTAAACTACCAAAAGTCTAACAAAGAGAATAACAAACCATTAACAAAGGGCGAACAAACAGAAAACAAAGAGGATAACAAAGAGGGAGAACCTCAAAAGCTAGTCATGCCAACGGATGAAGGGGTGCCGAATCCATACATTAACAAAGAGAATAACAAACCGCTAACAAAGGGTGAACAAACCATTAACAAAGAGATTAACAATACTAGAACAGCACTTAATAACATCATTAACAACAATAACATCAAAACATATAAAGACTTACGCGAATCGTGCAAAAGAGAATTTCCGCAAGTGACGAGTTTTGAAGAAGTGGAAATCTTTGTCAATCTGCTAACGCAACTTGACGACGTAACGGATATTAAATTTTCTTGGCTAACTCGTTATATCGACACCATTCGTTTAACAAGATCAACATGCAAGGTGTCAACCAATGTCTTGCTTACTTTCTTAGAAAAAGCATTCAAGTATGACAAGGACATTATTCATTATGCCTTAGCTGCTCATGTGATGAATCATGACGACAAAAACGAGAAATACACACTAGGCATAATGCGGAACACAAATGTACATGAAGCGCGCAGGAAACTTATGAAAATCCTAAACAATGGCAGAGGTGATAGTTATGAATCCAATGCATCAAGCGTTCCAGGAGATCGTGGACAAGAGCAACATGACGAGTACGAAGAGCTCTATCTCTAGTGAACATGTTTGTCCTCACTGTGAAGAGATCGTACCAAAGATAGAGGTTGAAATGCTTGGTAAGAAAACAGTTGTACAGCCTAGCTGTGATTGTGAAGTGGAAGCATTAGAAAAGAGTGTACGTGAAGCGGAAAAGAGGTCTGAGAACAGGCGAATAGAGAAGTTGTTCAGCATTTCAAAAATGGGTTCAAGGCTCGAAGGCTCCACGTTCGATAACTTTAAGAGTCGAGCAGGAGCAGGAAGAGCGTTCGTTGAGTCAAAGCGATTTGTAGATGAATTTGACCGCAATCAAGGTATCGGATTAATGATGTTCGGTACACCGGGAAGCGGCAAGTCTCACTTAGCTGCAGCCATTACTCATGAACTTCTTGCTAAAGAGAAGTCAGTCGTATTCCAAGCGGTTCCTGAACTTTTGGAGCGTATACGTTCAACCTTCAACAAGAACGCGAAAGAGAGCGAACAACAGATCATGAAGGCTCTCCAATCATGTGACCTACTTGTGCTAGATGACATTGGCTCAGAGCGAGTAACTGGATGGGTGTACGAGATTTTCTTTCGCATCGTCGATGGTCGCTATCGTAATGAGAGGCCGATTGTCTACACGTCAAACCTCACGCCAAAAGAGTTGGAGTTACGCTTTTCGGAGTTTGAAGATGGTCATAACCTTGAATCTGAACAGACGCCTAGAATCCTAGATCGGATTACAGAAACGAGTGACTTTATCAAAGTGACGGCTTCTAGCTACCGAAAAGAACTAGCAAAAATGAGGATGCAAAGAAGGGGGAGTGTTGGCTGATGATCATTGACGTTGGGTTCGGTTATATCATGAAGCCTGAGCCATATGCAAACGAACAAGACCGACTGTTACGGCAGATGGACAGGCAAAGACAAGAGCGCAGATGGTGCGAGTTAGACGGCTTGGATTATGACGCAATACTCCGAAAGCGTGGGGAGAAATGCTTGTTAAGCGAAATGGTCGAGGTGGTCTAAGTGAGATCAGAGCGCATCACCATCACTCTATCAGTTGTAGCCATGGGCCTGTTTATCGGGGCGGTGCTGCTGCTTAATATATTGAAATATTAGGAGGAACTATGAACGGATTAACTTTACTGCTTATCATTCCGGTGACTTTGGTTGTTTGGTCGCTGGAAGACAAATTAAAGAAAAAGGGGTGGCAGGATGCGACCGGTTTTAATCCACAGAAAGAACAGGCACGAGGCAGAACAGGCTATTAAAGACTTGGAGCAAAGGGGATTCGAACTGGTCCATCCTCTTACGGAACAAATTAGCGGGACTAGGGTGTTTGATCGAGATAAAGACGACAAGCATGTGTTTTCACACACGACGCACGGCTCTCATTGGGCTGCTAAGATGCAGAAGGTTTGGTGAGTTTTTGACTAATAATGCGAAATAAGAAAGGAAGAGAATGATGACAGGTTTTGTAGTGAAAAAGTCAATGATGGAGCGTTATGACATTAGAATAAATAATGAAAATAAATGGCGATGCTTATGGGCTGTTATTTCAATTAGCGATGATGGTTTCTTCAATGCTCAAACTGATTGCGGAGATTTTAGCTATAGATGGGGAGCATTTGGAGACTGCTTCAAAACATTCTTGACTGAAATCAACAGTAGTGACTATTTATATAGCAAAATCGCCACGAAAGACGAATTTGTAAATGGTGAGGAAACAGTCAAACAGTTTAAATCGAGATTGTTGGAACTCCGTAGAGAAGGTGAAATTGAAGAATACGATGCCAGAGAAGCATGGGAAGAAATTGAAGAGTTAAGTGAAGAGGCATATAGAATGTCACCTGATGGTTTTTACTATGCTTTGCAGGCAAAATATTCGTTAAATAAGGCTTTGCCTGACATTTATGACGACTTGGATTTGGTGTTTAGGAAAGATACAGCAGCACAAGCATTTTGCGAAGTTGTGATGCCTATTTTCGTGAAGATTCTAAGAAAAGAAATCACTGAAAAGAAAACTGCTTAATACGCATTCCGACCAAGGTGTAAATTAGACTAATTAAGTTCAGTAGAAAGGTGGAATATATGGCTATTGACAAGCCCTGTAAATACTGTAAAAGAATTGTTCACACTAGCAGAAATCATGTGGAATTTATAAATTATGAGATGGCTCACATTAGCTGTGATGAAGATTTTAACAGCCACAAGTCGTACTGTATCCCTTGTGGTGGCGAAATTATAATTAATCGTTCCTATACAGTGACCGAAAGTTTAAGAATAAAGAAAGATGGCACATTGGCAAAGCGAAGTCATAAAACGGATAGATCTGGTGAAGGAACTGTTGTGTTGAACGCTCATTGTGAATCTTGTGGGGAAGAATATGAATTCGAGGAATCGAATGGCATTTATAAAATACTTGGAAAAAGTTTTTAATGCACCATCCGACCATTTAACGTAGCTAAGGAGGAAGCTATGAAACAAGAATTGATTGATACATTTTTATATAACCTCAGAGAAAAAAACGATTTTAGAGCCAATGAAGCGTATGAGGTTACTAAGCTGATTCTTATTGATGAAGCGATGACTTATAACAAGCTAGCAAATCACTTTATAGACACAACCGAAAGAATAAAAAGGCTAATCAAATATGCTTGCTACGTTTTGGGGCTGCCTGGTGAAAGCATTAACAGCATCAGAACCGCCTATATTAAATTTTTAGAAGAAGAGGTTGAGTTACTATGCTACCAACACAGAAAGGAGGGAGTCTCTTGAGGCAATATCACGAGTTATTAAAGCGCGTCCTAGATAACGGGATAAAGAAGGAAGATCGTACAGAAACAGGAACGCTATCAGTATTCGGTTATCAGATGCGGTTCGATCTAGGTGAGGGAATTCCATTGGTAACTACTAAACAAGTGGACTATCAAAAGGTGCTAGGTGAGCTGCTTTGGTTCCTAAGCGGCAATACCAATGCAAATGTATGCGCAGATGAATACGGATTCAAAATGTGGCGCAAGTGGGCAAGCGAGAGCGGTGAGTTAGGACCGGTATACGGCGCTCAATGGAGATCGTGGCTCACATATGGTTGGGGAGAATTAAAGGAGATCGACCAAATAGCAAACGTTATTAAGCAGATTAGGACAAATCCTGATAGCCGCCGCTTAATCGTCAGCGCTTGGAACGTTGGAGAGATTGAGGATATGGCGTTGCCACCTTGCCACTTACTTTTTCAATTTTATGTTGCAGACGGAAAACTATCATGCCAATTGTACCAACGTTCAGCTGACTTGTTCTTAGGGGTACCATTTAACATTGCTTCCTATGCAACGTTGATACACATGATTGCACAGGTGACTGATTTAGAGGTTGGGGAGTTTATTCATACGATCGGTGATGCTCATATTTACTTAGACCATATCGAACAAGTAAAAGAGCAGTTGAAGCGCAACCCTATCAAGCTGCCAACATTGCGGTTGAATTCTAAGATTCGAGATATAGACGACTTTGGCTTTGATGACATTCAATTAGAGGGGTATTATCCGTATCCAGCAATTAAAGGAGAGGTGTCAGTATGAGCGCAGTTTTGAGGATAGAAAACCAAGCGATTGGCCGTATTGAAGCAGGATATCTCAAGCGAGAATTCGGACAGCTGCACATCGCTTGCGAGGAAATGGACTTTACCTGGTCTCTTCGACAGGTGAGAAGCTTCCGCGAAATGTGGAACGAAGGGAACTCAATACACGAGATGGCTGCATACTTTAGGCGTGCAGAAGAAGAGATAGCGTTATTGATATTGGACCAGGCTTCAAGAGGGATGATCGAGCCAAGGAAGGGCGGGTTGTTTGGATGAAGATACGCCACGGACAAGGAAATAGGGGGATGGCTTTCGAGCATCTCCTGAACATCGTTAACAAGCAATACGACAACAAGGGGATTGCGATCATTAATAAGCGACCGACGCCAGTTAAGGTTCTGAGATCGAAAGGGACTAGGGTATTAAGTGGATTCTATGAAGGTAAGTCTACCGTTGATTATGACGGGATATACCAGGGCAGAGCGATTGCCTTTGAAGCAAAATCAGTAGGAGAAAGGCGGTTCGATCTCAAGAATGTGCAGGCTCACCAGCTGGCCTACTTAGAAAAGGTAGCGAAGAACGGAGCGATCGCATTCTTCTTGGTTGAGATCAGACCAGAGCAACGAGTCTATTATGTTCCTCTACAAATGATGCAGGGATATGTCAAAAGAGCGCAGGACGGCGGTAGGAAGTCGATTCCACTTGACGAGTTGGAAGTCTATGCGACGGAGGTAACGAAAGGGCGAGGGGTGCCGCTAGACTACTTGGCGGTTGTGGACAAGCTACATTTAGAGAGGGTGATGAGTGGATGATTAAGGATGGTGTAGTGACTGCTGCTGAAATAGAAGAGCAAAGGGAGCGGATCGAGTGGTTGGAGTGGCAGAAGCAAGTGATCATCGAGGAATATGTGAAGACAGAAAATAATGACTCGTATGAGCCATTATAAAAGTGAATGAATCTTTAGAATTATGGCCCACTCGATAGATAAAACACCTAAAAATAGGGTCACTGCAACAAATTTATCTTTAATCATGTATGCCTTCATGAACTTAAGTTAGAAAAAGCTAGGATTCCTCCCAGCTCAATCAATTCCGCATATTGATTATACCATGTCTGGGAGGGTTCTTCTATGAAATTACAAGATATAGATATTAGTAGGACAAATAGACTAGAATTAGATATAATGGAGATACCAGAAAATTGTGTCATTGTTATATGTGATGGGAAGGCTAAACTTAGAGAGCTACCACCGTTTGGAGAGTATAAGATTACGACGCATCAAGGGAAAGTAAAGCGGATGCGTCGCGAAGAGGGGGAGGAGTTTTAACCTCTTTTTCTTATGGAGTTAAGGAGGATAAGGATGCCAAAGGCTGAGCTGAAATTTAAAATGATCGGAGATGCATTTAGCAGGGAGGAAGGGTATGACCTGTTTTTGCTCTCTAAAGGATTGAATAACTTTAATTCACTTATAGAAAAGTCTTATCTGACGATTACTGACAAAAAACGAATGACGATTCAAGATAGAAGGCTTATGAAAGTTAAAGCGTTTGATATTAGACCAGGATCTTTTGTTGCAGACCTAACAATTAGTTTATTACAAACAGCACCGGCGTTACTGCCAATAGTAACGCCCCAGTCCTCACTTGCACTATGGAGCCTCGTAATAAATGGTATGGATTATCTTAGGGCTGTATTAAGAGAAAATATGAAAGGAAGTAGTTTTATGACGGATGTAAGTAATGAAACTGGTTCCGTAAATGTTTTTAATAATAATGGAGATGTAATTATTAATAATGTTCACCCAGATACTTTTAGGTATATAAAAAAAGCTGAACGGAATGTTGAGTCCATAACTCGATTAATTGATCCTAGTTTAGGTTTTGATGGTATTGCTGTATCAGATCAGTTAAACGCCAAAAACCAATTCATGTTGGGAGTTGAAGATAAAGTGTTGTTCGAACAAAAAACACAATTAGACGATGAACCAATCACATTTTTGGGAGAACTATATCATGTAGATGGGGATGGATTTAAAGGGAAAGTTCGAGTCCATGAAGGAGCAGATGGAGTGGACGTAGGTGAATATAATTTTGATTTCTTAATTAAGGATAGAGAGTTGCTTAGGAAATCATTTTTACAAACAAGGCAGATTGTCGCTTTAAAAGAAACTGAATTAAATCCCGCGACTTTAAAGAAAAGAATTACTCGATTGAGAATAATTCAAACTAAATAGATTATTGGTGAAAAAGTATTCCGTTAAGGGGAAGGGGGAGGGGTTTTGAGTAACGCAATTTTTTTGGACACAAATATAATAATGAAAGATTATAATATGAACGGTAGAGACTTTGAAGATTTGTTTGAGATGATAGAAGAATATTCACTTGAACAGGAGTATTTTTTATGTATAACCGAAATGAACAAGTACGAACTAATGTCAAATTATAGAAAGAAAATAAGTGAAACGATTAGAATATATAAAAAGTTTTACAACAATATAGTTAAGTTAGTGGAAGACAAAAATAAATTCGATATAAAACCTCGTGAAAAAAGAGAGGAATTTATTAGTGAATACGAGAAAAGAATAACAGATATTTTTTTTATAGAGAAATCATCTAGTGATGCTACTAGAAAAGGCATTGAAAGAATGTATTTGAATATGAGGCCGTTTAGAGAGAATAAGGAGGAAATAAAAGATGCAATCATATGGGAAACAATCGAAGAGTATGCAGAAAACCACCCTGATTCATATGTGTTTTTTATTTCAGAAAATCATAAAGATTTTGCCAAAGAAGATGCAGAGTTTGGTTACATGTTACATGAAGATTTTAATGACCTAGACGGTAGAATTAAATATTTTAAGAGTATAAGAGCATTTTTAACGAAAGGTGTAGAATATTTAAAAACACACGTATTTGAACACCAGGATTGGGATGAATTACTTGAAAAAATAGAAAGATACATTTATTGGGCTTACCCTAATAACCTTCAAGTTGTATTAGAATCATACTTTTCTAATTATGAATTTGAAACAGATTACTTTAGTGGTTGGGGTATAGATCCCACTATAAATAATATTATTGAAATTAAGCAAAATGAATATGAAGACGTAATATCTACTGAGGATAGTTTTATTATACCTTGTATACTTGATTTGGAAATGGAGTATAACGTTCAAACAAAATCCCCAGTTTATGATCTAGGTGATGAAGAAGAGTATATAACATCTGATCCTCAATATATTGAACTTACTCTTACATTTGAAGCAGTTTATAACAAAGAAGATAAAAAAATTGTGCAAATTGAATCTATAGATATTATTTGAGTATTTAGAGTCCCACCAGCCAACTGGAGGACACTGAACGATTACGGAACGCCCGTAGTCTGTCGGTGTCCTCTTTTTTATTTGAAAGGAGTGATCCAATGAAGAAAAGAGTATCAAGCAAACATTGCCAAGGTTGCGTCTGGCTCGTGGATGGGCGACTGTGTTCGTTTCAACGTTGTGTGCGTAGTTTTGGATGGAGTACGGATAAGAAGACTAAATAAAGCGAATGGGGGCGTTAGAGTGAACAAGTCAGAAATTGAACAGACATTGCGAGATTACAACTGGATGATTAATGAGATAAAAAGGCAGAGGGCGCTCCTAGAACATGCCGGAGATAACCTTGTGGCTCAGAGCGGCATTGAATCGACTCTACCGAAAGCACAAGGAGGAATTAGTGATCCGGTTGCGTTAGAAGTGATTAGACGGGATAAGGCCAGTAAGTGGGTGTTGAAGCTTGAGGAAAAGGTGCTGTTTATTCAAAAGAGAATCCATGTGGTAACAGACGAGAAAGAAAAAGCGGTGCTTGAGTGTATGCTGGATGGCCTTAGTATGGTGGCGATCGGTAAGCATATGGGATTATCAAGGCAGCATATTTATAGAATAAAAGAAAACATCTTGTTACAGATGTTACACTTTGGACAGAATTTACACTGTTCGACAAAAGGAAAACAGTGCGGTTAGAATGGGAGCAGAAGCGAAAAGAAAATCGGATGTAGGGGCGCTTGTTTGCGGTGATTGCAAGCAAGCGCTTCTTTATTGCGAGGTGATCGTATGGATTTAGAAAAGAAGCGGAGACAGAAGCAAGGGTTATACGATAAAGAAAAGATGCTGAAACAATTCACGGATGAGTTAGCTGAGGTTGAGGAGTTTAGCATTGTCTGTAAATATAAAAATGGAGAGGTAGGGATATTCAATTCTACTAGTGATTTGGTGACCACCTTAGGGATGATTGAGGCAGGAAAGCTAATGAATATGATTGAGTAGGTAAATAGTTGCAGGATAATAGCTCCTTTTGGCGAATTAGCAGACAGGAGGGATTGTGTGGAAGATTTATCAATTTGGCATTCTCTATTATCTGGCGCGGTGGGTTCCATTATCGTATTGTTTTTTACTTTATTAAAAGAGACTTGGAATAAGAAGGAACGGCACAGAGCGCTTATAAAGACAGAAGAAATTGATGGGAAATTGAACTTAGTAAACCACAGTAAGATATCGGGTGGTTCCAAAATAATTATCACAAAAGAATACAACGAAATAATCAAATTAGCTAGGAATAGGGGACTTAGTGATGAACATACGGGGGTATTCAATTATTTATCAATCAAAAATCTTGGCCCAAAAATCATTTTAGATGCCGTAATTAAGATAAAAATAATAAAACAAACAGATGATGATGGGATTCCCAGAAAAATTAATGTGATTATTCCTTATATAGAGGAAAAAGAAGAGGTTTTTATTCCCACAGATTCAGATAAGGATACGGAGAAGCCCTACTCGATTCAGTCTATAATCATTAAATATAAAACTGCGGTAGGTGAAAAGCTTAAATATTCCTGTAAAATAAAAGCAGTAAAAGGAAAAATTAAAATAATTGAAATTTATTCTAGGAGATTCCTTTTTATATATTGGAGAATTAATAAAATAAAAAGTTCAAATCTTTCCTGGAATTATATTGTGAAACATTAAAAGTGCCGCGTGGTGCTTTTTCTTATGCCCAAAATACCTACTAGGAGGCGGTGGATATGTAATGAAACTGAACGCGAGACAAGAAATGTTCTGCAAGGAATACTTGATTGATCTAAACGCTACTCAAGCGGCGATTCGAGCAGGCTATAGCGAAAGGACGGCTAGGTCACAAGGGCAGCGCCTGTTGACAAATGTTGACATTGCCACACGTATAAAGGAGTTAAAAGAAAAGCGAGCAGACGAACTTGAATTAGATGCCTATTGGGTGCTGAAACGATTGAAAGATATTTCCGATCGATCAATGCAAGTCGAGCCGGTCATGACTTATGATCATGCTCTAGGTGAAATGGTTGAAACAGGTGAATATCAATTTGATAGCACCGGCGCCAATAAAGCCACTGAATTAATTGGGAAGCATATCGGCATGTTTGACCCTAAGTTGCCTACACAGTTAAAGATGATGGAGCTGCAGCAGGAAAAGGTTAAGAAAGAAATCGAATTCTTAGAAGAACGAACAAAACTTATCCAAGGCGAGAAGAAAGATACTGGTTTACTAGATGCGTTGATAGAAGGGCGAAAGTTATATGAGCAAACTAAAGATTGAATTCTCGCCTAAACAACTGGAAGCCATCTACCGACCATATAGCCATACATTCGACGTGTTCGAAGGAACGCCAAGAAGTGGGAAAACAACAGCAGGCCATTTTCGGTATGCTGATTATTTGACGTGGAGCCGAGATACAAACCACCTGATAACGGCTTATAACCAAGAGCAAGCCTATCGCTTGTTCATTGATGGAGACGGAACAGGCCTAATGCACATCTTTGGTAACCTGGCATCCATCAAACATGACGAGCATGGCTCACACCTTGAGGTTCATACACCAAACGGGATTAAGAAGGTGTACTACAAAGGTGGGGGTAAATCAAACAGTGTCGGCGCTATTACAGGGATGTCCTTGGGGAGCGTCGTTTTTTGTGAGATTAACCTGCTTCATATGTCCATGATTCAAGAATGCTTCCGGCGGACATTTGCTGCACAAGATCGTTATCATTTGGCAGACCTGAACCCACCGGCGCCTTTTCATCCAGTGATTAAAGAAGTGTTCGAGGTTCAGAATACGAACTGGCTGCATTGGACTATTCAGGATAACCCAATCATCACAGAGGAACGAAAGAAAGAGATATATGAAATCCTCGTAAAGAATCCATACTTATTACGGCGTGACTGGTTCGGGGAGAGAGTGATGCCCCAGGGTGTTATCTATTCAGTGTTTGATTTGAATGTGAATAGCCTACCTGCTGTCCGTGGCCAGCGATACGAAATGTACTTTGTGGCAGACGGAGGGCAAAGCGACGCGACTTCATGCAGCTGCAATATCGTTGTTCGATTTGATGATAAGTTTCGTCTGTTGCGAGTAGCTAACTACTATCACAGCGGAGCTGAGACAGGGCAAGTGAAGGCGATGTCGGTCTATGCCAAAGAGATCAAGAAGTTCATGAAGTGGTGCGTCGATAAATTTGAAATGAACTATACAGAAGTATTCGTTGACCCTGCTTGTAAGTCGTTACGAGAGGAATTGCATCTAATAGGGATTCAAACTACTAGGGCAGACAACAACGCACAAGACGGCCGACAAAAAGGTGGAGGGGTGGAAACTGGGATTGAACGGTTCCAAAACTCAATCACAAATGAACAGTTCTTCATCGTCGAAACAGATAGCGAGTATGACCATTACAATTTTTTGAAAGAAATCGGTATGTATGTGCGGCTTGATAACGGCACTCCGATAGACGATTACAACCACGCATTAGACGAAGCAAGATATGCGAATAACTACTTTTACAACAGATATGTCAAATAGGAGGTGATACCTTGTTTAAAAAGATCGTGCAGTTACTGAAAGGGGGATTGGTACGCTTGGGCTTACTAAAGGGAATCGAAAAATTAGCGGAACATAAGGATATAAGCATGAATGAGGAAATGTACCGCATGATCGACGTGTGGAAAGACTTGTACAAGGGTTACCACGAACCTTTTCATAACATCAAGTATAAAACCATTGATGGACAGAAAGAACGTTGTATGGACACACTGAACATGGCCAAGACGTCAGCTAGTGAGATGGCATCGTTAGTTTTTAATGAAAAGTGCGAGATCAGTATTGATGATGACGACTTGAAAGAATTCATAGTTGATGATGTGCTCAAACACAACAAATTCAACAAGAAATTCCAGGATTATCTTGAATATAGCTTTGCTCATGGTGGAATGGTCACCAAGCCGTATGTAGAGGGTGACAAGATCAAACTTTCCTTTGTAACGGCTGATTGTTTTATTCCTCTTGCGTGGAGCAATGAGACGATCACCGAGGGAGTGTTCATCAATGAGTTTCAAAAGGGCGATAAAAAGTTAACGCATCTTGAATGGCATACCTGGGAAAATGGTGTTTATGTCATCAAGAATGAAGTGTATGAGTCGCAAAAGGGCGCTGATCTAGGCACTCCAATTCCATTAGCTAAGTTCTTTCCCGATCTTGAGGAAGAAGTACGAATCAACGGACTCGATAAGCCTATATTCGTCTACTTCAAGCCGAACACAGCGAACAATATTGATACGCAATCGCCACTTGGTATCAGTATCTACGCCAATGCACTTGATACTATGCGCGCAATAGATACAGCATTCGATAGCTTTCACCGAGAGTTCAGACTTGGAAAGAAAAGAATTATTGTGCCTGCTCATATGGTGAAGGTGGTCGTTGATCCACAGACGGGGCGCACAGAGCGCTACTTTGATTCGCAGGACGAAACATACGAAGCCTTCAACAGCGGTGAGATGGACGACAATAAAATACAGGACATTAACATTGAGCTTCGAGTAGAAGAGCATATCAGCGCTATCAATGCCTTGCTCAATATATTCGCTATGCAGACGGGCTTCTCATCAGGGACGTTTACATTCGATGGCCAGAGTATGAAAACAGCTACCGAAGTCATTAGTGAACAATCTAAAACATTCAAGTCGAAGCAGAGTCATGAAATCATCATTGAAGCAGGGTTATGTGAGCTGATTGACTCGATTGTTGCTATAGCTGAGTTATACGGCTTATATTCAGCACCAAATGAATATGAAGTGTCAATTGCCTTTGACGACTCCATAGCAGAGGATAAAGGCGCCGAGATCGACAAGCAGATTAAGCTTGTTACGAATGGTTTAACATCCAAAAAGCGTGCGATCATCAAGATTCTAGGTGTAACTGAGGAAGAGGCGCTAGAGATATTGCAGGAAGTTTATGCGGAGGAAAGGCAGCTATCTACTGAGCGAGAAGAAGAACGTCGAGAGTCTATTTTATTTGGTGAAGGGGAGTGAGTGAATGGAATGTAAGCATAAATGGGTTGAAATGGAAGATGGAACATTAGATAGATTGTGTGTTAGGTGTCGTAAATTTGCTAAGCAACAAGTCGCTATGCCAACAACTGTTTCAGCGAGTGTGTCAGCGTCACAACCAATTATGAGGGAAACCATCGAAGTTCCTTTTTATAATGGGAGTGAACACACTAGAATTACTGTTGATAAAGAAAACTATCTTAAGGAAATGTATAAGGAAATGGGATTGTCTGGTTACACATTTGATGGCATGAGGAATTCAGCTGGAAGGTGATCGAATGAACCCTGACAAAATAAGTGGCATTAGCGATGGTATTACGAGTATCTACCAAAAGCTTGAGGAATGCATCTTTCTTCTGATCGCTAAACGGTTGAAAACTGGCGAGGATATCACAGCAGACGACATATTTGAGTGGCAAGCCGATAAAATGAATCAGTTAAACGCTTTGAATGCTGATGTCATCAAAGAGTTGTCAAAAGTAACAGGGTTAGCGGAAAAGGAGATCATAAGAGCGTTGGAAGATGCAATGTACAGCACGATTAATGCTGTTGATTCAGAGGTTGAGTCTATTTATGACAAGGCTACAGAATCCACGTTTATTGAAGAATTTATTGTCTTAGCGGTAATGGGTGGCACATTCAAGCCGTTAAAAGTGTCTGAATCTTATTCGCAAAAGTTATCAAGTCATAGAAGTAAACTCTTTAACGAGTTCAATATATTTATCAACGAATCACTAATCACATCGAATTATGGTCAGGGCACCGTTGCTAGGATGTATCGCGACATTATTCGTGAGACGGTAGCGAGGGTGATGGTTGGAGACATAATGATCAGTGAGGCGGTGTCTAACGCAGTCATTAAGTGGTCTGAAAAGGGATTACCTTCAGGGTTCATCGACAAGGGCGGTAATGTATGGAGTCTTGAACGGTATGCTAATGCGACGATGAGATCGACGGTTAATAATATCTATAACGATGTGGCTATAGACCGCATGAAAGAGTATGGAACAGACCTAGTGCTTGTAAGTAGCCTGTCAGACCCACGGGAAGCCTGCTCACATATTCAAGGTAACGTAGCATCATTGAGTAACCCCTCTAGTCATCCTAAGTATCCAAGTGTTTACGAGTTTGGCTATGGTCAGCCTTGGGGTTTGAGAGGCGTGAATTGCCGTCACCAGTTCTTTGTGTGGTTCGAGGGAATCAGTGAAAATAATCAACCGCAGTGGAGCCGTGAGGAGATGGACAAGAATTACAAGTTGTCACAAAAACAGCGTTACCATGAGCGACAGATTAGAAAGGCGAAGCAAGGCCTTAATCTCGCAAAGGAAATGGGCGACGAGGTAAATACTCTAAGGTATGAGAGATTGCTCAAGGGACGTCGAGCCAGAATGAGAGAGTTTATAAATGATAGCGGTAGACGAAGGCAGTATGAGAGGGAGAGGGTGATATAGTGACAACCATTGAAGTTACAACCAATCCAGATGGCTATTTAAAAATCGAAGCCAAAGGACATACGGATAGCATTATTTGTTCCGCTGTTTCCACTGCATTGCAATCAAACATTAGATTTTTACAGGAACTAGCCGAACAATATCCAAATGAATTAAAAGTAGTAATTAAAAGCCAAGATTAAGGCTTATTTTTTATGTTTATTTTCGACTTTTTAGCATTTGCAGTCGTTAAAGATTCAAAGCTAGTCGCAGACGTAACTGCGTAATCAAATCGTAACTATTTAGGAGGTCTACTAATGAATAGAGAAGAATTGAAAGCATTAGGTCTAACAGATGAACAAATTGAAGAAGTCATGAAGGCGCACGGTAAATCCGTCAATGATTATAAAGAGAAAGCGGAGCAAGTCGACACTCTGTCATCTCAAATTGATAACTACAAGTCGCAAATCACTGAACGCGACACTCAACTTGAAGAATTGAAAAAGGTTGATGGTGAGGGTTTACAAGCTAGGATCGACGAGCTTCAAGCAGCGAATGAAACCACTAAAACAGAATATGAAGAAAAACTACAGCAACAAGCATTTGAACATAAGTTGCATAACACTTTAAAAGATTCGGGAGTCCGCAATGTAAAAGCAGTTAAAGCATTGCTCGACACTGAATCCATTAAATTAGACGGTGATATGTTACTCGGTTTAGATGACCAATTGAAGGAATTACAAAAAAATGAAAGTTATTTATTCGCCACAAATGATGACCGGAGCAATAAACCTATTTTCACAACAGGAAATCACAATAAAGGGAGTGGTGTTTTAACGAAAGAACAAATCATGCAAGAAAAAGACAATATGAAACGTCAACAAATGATTAGAGAAAACAGTCATTTATTCAAATAAGAGAGGATGATTTAATTGAAAAAAGAAAAGTTATTAAGCATAGACATTAAGCAGTTTGACAGAGCGGCAAATTATCCAGAGCCAAATACGCAAATGCAATCTAATTTTAGCGAGTTGGATGCAAAATCAATCGATTACGCATACCGATTCGGTGAGAATTTCAGTAAATTTATTGAAGCATTAGGTATTACACGTCAAATCCCGGTACAAGAAGGATTCACTATCACAATGTACACTGCTCCAGAGGTTGATTTAGCTGACGGAGACGTTGGAGAAGGGGAATTAATCCCACTTTCAAAAGTCACACCACAACCTGCTGAAACGAAAGAAATCACACTTAAAAAGTACCGTAAAGTTACGACCGCCGAAGCGATTCAACGTTATGGTCGTGATGAAGCGATTAATCGTACTGATGATGCACTTATTAAAGAGGTGCAAAAAGGTATTCGTGATTACTTGTTTACGACTATTAAAACACATGGAACGGAACAACCGAACCTTAACACAGGTACTTTACAAGGTGCTTTAGCTTCTGCATGGGGCGCACTTGAAGTATTATTTGAAGATGACACTATCACAACTGTTGCATTCGTTAACCCGATGGACGTTGCTTCGGAAATCGCCAACAAAGCAATTACGCTTGAGACGCAGTTTGGTTTACGCTACTACACTGACTTAACTGGAACGGTTGTATTTTTAAACAACACAATTCCACAAGGTGAAGTGTATGCGACTGCTGCGGATAACTTACAAGTAGCTTACATCCCTGCAAACTCTGAGTTGTTTAGTGAGTTCGACATGTTTACTGATGAGTTTGGTTATATCGGAGTTGCACACGATAAAGCGTTAGAAATTTTATCTGTGCAGACTGTATTAGTTTCAGGAGTATTAATTTTCCCAGAACGCTTAGACGGTATGGTGAAGATTGAAATTGGTGAAGAAGGTTCGGAATTGCCGGAGGGTTAATTCCCTTCGGTTTCCTTTAAATTAAAAAGGGAGCGATAATATGGCTAAATATAAAGTGTTACAACCATTTAGGGATAAAGAAACAAAAGAAGAGTATAAAGCAGATCAAGAAATCGATATGACGGTCAAACGCGCTGATCAAGCAATCGCTAATCTTCAAAAGTGGGATGGCGATTTTTTAGAGCGCATTGACAACAAAACGGAAGATCAAGAAGAAGGTGATTAAATGCCTTACCTCACATACGAGGAATACAACGATTTAGGCTTCGTAGCAATAGAGCAGCCCGAGTTTGATAGATTACTAAAACGAGCGAGTGATGTTCTTGATAGCGTCACTCGTGACTTTTATCAGTTTCACAACTTAGAAGAAGATGTATCGATACGACGAGATAAGTTTAAGCGTGCAGTTGCGTGTCAGATTGAATACTTTCATGAGACAGGCGCTACATCAACATACGGCTTAAATGAGCCTGCTTCCGTACAAATAGGGCGCACGTCTATGTCTCAAGGTGCAAGAGGTTCGCAGTCACAGAATGCCCCGCAGAACACTGTTGTGTCTGATGACGTTTATATGTACCTAATCCCTGTTGGCCTGGCTTATCGTGGCGTGGGGGTGTTCTGAATGAGAGTAAGGCCGTTACCCAAGTCATGGCTTATTCATCAAATCATCTATGAAGGCTATACAGGCAAAAAGGATGCACTTCAGAAGCCTATCTACGACACACCAATCATCATTAATCATGTACGTTATGACCAATCAACTGTGTTCAGTCGTGACGGCTCACAAACAAAGATTGTCGCTGAGGGTGTGATCTTTGTGGATGCGGTGAATAGTTCGCCTGTTCCTAATTTTATAGAGGAATCCAAAATCACGTTTGACGGACGGCAATTGATGATCAAAAAGGTAATACCTCTCTATTATCCGACCAGTGAAAAAGTGCATCACTACGAACTGGAAGTGATTTAATGGCAAGGGTAGATGTAAAGGTTGACTTAAAAGGAGTAAAAGCCAAGACTGAGCGAATGACTAAGTTAGGTCAAATAGCGCTGGTCAATCAAGCCCACGCAGATATGAATAATTATGTTCCGGCGAGAAGCTATGATCTAAGGAATCAGTCAAGTATTTCATTAGATGCCAAATCGGTTATTTGGAACGTACCTTATGCTAGAGCGCAGTATTATGGCTCAAATGGTAGAGCTGTCTTCCGGAATTACACAACGCCAGGCACTGGCCCTCGGTGGGATGAAAAGGCAAAGGCAATTCATGCTGCTTCGTGGGCTAGAGTAGTGGAAAGGGCGATGAAATAATGGAACTAGACTTTATGCTGCAGCTTAATGACAAGATCAATAGTCTTGATCTTTATGCCCCGTGTTACATTGGTTTACTTGGTCCCGAGGATAGCTTATCCATTATGGCTATGCCTGGGGGCGATGAGGTTGTGTTTATGAATGGAGCAAGAGACAAGGACTATCAGGTACAAGTCAACGCAAAGAGCAAAGACCAGTTAGCGTGTCTGAATGCTTTAACTTATATTTATCAAACGCTAGAGAACCTTATTGATCTGCCTAGCGAGAACGACAGCTTCGACTTTCAGAGCATCTCAACAAAATCATTACCAAACCTTGTGGCGCAAGATGAACAAGGTTTTTTTGTTTATGTCTTAAATATCAGTGCAAAAATTACTATTTATAAAGGAGTGGCTTAAATGGCTAGAACAAAAAACGCATTAACGGAACATTACATTGCAGAAATGACAGAGGAAATGGAAACGGCTGAATGGTTGCAACTTGAAAATTGGATCTCTTCTATTACGGATGAACCAGAAGAAGAAACAGAGACGCAAGCGTTCTATTCGGGGGATGGGACACCGGAGGAAGATGTGATCTCAGTTAGAAAGAATCATGCGGTTGAAGGTATGTATGATGATTCAGATCCTGCTCACAAGTTTATTCGAAGCCTAGAGTTTGAAACAGGAGAAGGGCGTAAGATTCTATATAAACAAGTTCGGACAAATGGAGATGAACTAGTTGGTCCTGCAACCATTAAGGATATTTCTACAACAGGTGGTGAAGCGAGTGACTATGCTCCATTAACTTGCACGATCTCATGGGACCGCAAACCTGAGATTACAAAGGCTGATGCGCTGCCCTGATGAGCCCTCAGAAGATGAGGGAGCCGAGGAAAACGAGGAAGTTTTTTAAAGTTATAAAATAAACTAAAATATATTTGCTTTAAAATGGTGTCGAAGTGTTATACTATAAGTATATAAAGTATAAACTAAAAAATGACCGCAGGCTGCTACCTGCGGTCGAGTACAACAGTCGCCCCTCAGAGAGTGGCTGGCTCAGATTAGCCCTCAGAAATAGACCGATCCCGTTAAGTTTCCAGGCTCAAGGGAGGTCTATTTCTTTTTGTTTAGGTAGACGACAACAGTTGTGACTAGTGTCAGCATTGCTATTAGCACTAAGCTAAATTGTGCAATCAGACTAAATGCTTCGAATGTCGTCATATGCCTCACCCCCTTTCGAGCATGGGAGTGAGCCAGACCACCCTTGAGTGAGCCGATTCAATTGTACAAGAATATTATACCATGACACCTCCACTTGTTGGGGGTGTTTTTAATTTAATAAACTAGGAGAGTGATTGTATTGGCTATTAAAATTCAAACGCAAGATACATTTATACCGATCGAATTAGGAGATCTTACACTTAAATTCCATGTAACTGATGAGTCTATTATAAACTTCCGTAAAGAAGCGCTCAAGGTTCAGCTAGAGTTTGAAAAGTTTACCAAGAGTGAAGATGACGAGGAAATGATGGTACAAGCAAAGGGAGCACTCAAGCGCGGCCTTGATATCTTCTTTGGTGATGGAGCATTCGAGAAGGTGTATGATATTTCTCCCTCTATCGTAATTACAATGAATTATTTCGAACAGATGGTCAAAGGCATTACAAGCGAACTAAACAAGATGGGTCTATCAGAATCGCAAGCTGTGAAAGCCAAGAAGTATCTAGCGAAGAATAAGAAGTAGGTGATAGCCTTGTTTGACTTGGCTTATCCCCTTACCGATACAGTTGAGATTAATGGGACGACATACCCTATTGACCTGTCATTCGCAAATGTTCTTCGACTGATCGACTTGCTCAACGATGAGGAAATAGATGATCTAACACAGATTAATATCGGTCTTGAGATGTTAATCGGCAATAGGCTAGAAGATTATGAGATTGGCGAAAGAGGAAAGATACTCAAGGAGTTATTTGAGAATGCAATCGGCAAAGACGCAAAAGATAATCAGCCGGTGGACTTGGCAGGAAACCCAATGCCGAGCAAAGAGAAGGATGAAAAGGTATTTTGCCTTAAACAGGATGCGGCTTATATCTACTCGTCATTTATGCAGGAGTATCGAATTGATCTTCATGATGTTCAGGACACTTTGCACTGGAACAAGTTTCAGGCCTTGTTGCAAGGGTTATCCGAGGACACGATCTTTAAGAAGGTGATCGATATTAGGACGTGTGACTTGCCAACGGGTAAGGGAAGCAGCAAGGAAAGAGAAAGAATGATTAAGTTGAAAAAGGTGTATGAATTGAAAGAAAACTAACCCGTATTATGATAGCATGAAGGTAAATTCATGATACGGAGGGGTTCGTGTGAGTAAAAAAAGAAAGCCACTTTATAAAAGATGGTGGTTCATTGCGATTGTAGCGTTCTTCATAGTTGTGGCATTGGGTTTAATTTTCGAGTCGGACGAAGCGAAAGAAGAAAGATTGGCTAATCAGCTGGCCATGGAGCAAGAAAGGCAAGCTAAAACAGAAAAGAAGGAAGCTGAGAAAGAGGAAAAGGAGTTAGCAAAACAAGAGGAAAAGGAAAGAAAGGAACAGGAGAAGATGGATCAGAAATTAGCCGAGAAAGAGAAAAAAGAAACCGAGCAAAAGGAAAAAGAGCTTGCTAAACAAGAAGAAAATAAGAAAGAGAAAGAGGTTTCTTCAGAAGCTAGTCAAGTTCCTTATACGAAAGAACAAGAAGAGGGATTGCTTGAAGCTTATAATAAAATTATAGAAGAATCAGAAGGCATTATTGTCAAAATAGAACAAGAGGACGATTATGAGATTATAAATGTGTTTTTGCAAGATGAATTTAAGTATTTAGATAAGAATATTAAACAAGCGTTAGTCGATGAATGGGGAAATAAGATTGAAAATAACACTAGGTCGCGATTATTTGGAACAGGTATAAAAGAATTTAAGTATGTTTATTTCAAAAACCTTCAAGGTGAGTATTTGGCTGATACCAATCACTTTGACAGAGGTTGGAAAGTAAAAGAGTAGAATAGGAGCTACTAAAAGGAACCCTTTAATTAGGGTTCCTTTTTTATTGCCTTATTGGAAGGCGGTGCGATATGAAAGAGAAAAGCAATTGGTTAGTTATTGTAAGGTGCCAAAAATGCGAAAGGTTTTTAGGTAAATTGAAAGGGGCAGCAGAAATTAAATGCCCTAAATGCAAAAAGGTCAATCACTTTAGAAAGTGATTAGAGAGCCATCGAGCACCGACCACAAAAATGAAACATGTGGGGGTGTATAGATGGCAGATGGAAAAGTTGTCATTGACGTCATTCTTGACGATGGAACAGTCGCTAAAGGTGTGGCTAATCTAGGTGGCAAGTTAGGTGAGTTGCAAGGGGCAGGTAAAAGAGCCGCTACAGGTATTAAAGATATTGTTACGGCCCTTGGTCTAGTTGCTCTAGCAAGAAAGGGTATTGATCTCGTTAAGAACTCGCTTGATGGTGCCTTTAAGCGGATAGACACCTTCGAGCAGTTCGAGAGAGTAATGAATGCCGTAACTGGCTCCACTCAAGAAACCGCTAAAGCGCTTGATAGAACTAATGAGATAGTAACGGGAACAGCATATACACTTGACGGAGCCGCTAAGTCTGTTCAGAATTTTGTGGTTCGAGGGTCTAGTGTTGATCAAGCGACAAAGTACATTCAAGCCTGGGGCGATGCTGTTGCTTTCTACGGGAATGGCTCACAGGAACAATTCGATACAGTAAGTGATGCGCTTGCAAAAATGCTGACAAAAGGCACAGTGGGAATGGATCAATTAAACCGGCTCTTTGATGTTGGTATTGATGCAGTTGGCATGTACGCGCAAGCTGTTGGTAGAGATGCTGGTGAAGTTCAGGAAGACTTATCAAATGGAGTAATAAGAGCTGAAGAATTTATTGAAGTTGTGTCGACAGCTATGCTCGAAGGAACAAATGGAGTAATTAAAGTCGCTGGCGCCGCTAAGGAAGCAGGGGCAACTTGGGGTAGTGTATTTGCTAATATGAATACCGCTGTTGCTCGTGGGGTTGCCGGTATTATTACAAGTATTGATGAGATGCTTACATCTAACGGCTTACCTGATATGCGTGAGATGGTTGCTGAGTTTGGAGTTAGATTTGAAGCTGTATTAAAAAAGATTGCTGAAGGAATTCCCGAAGTTGTCGTCCGCATAAAAGAAGTTTATAACGCTATAAAGCCATGGATACCATTACTTGCCAGCGTCACTTCGGCAATTTTAACTTATATCGGTATAACTAAAGGGATAGCCGCTGCTCAATCCGCATGGAATGTTGTACAAGCTGCATCTATAGCGCTAGCCAAAGCGCAACGAGCGGCGCACCTTGCTATGGTTATAAGTGGTGGCGGTGTAAAAGGTATGATTCTCGCATTAAGAGCCGCCATGAGAGCTCTTAATCTAACTTTATTAGCAAACCCTTGGGTCCTAATCGGAATAGCGGCCGTCGCGGCTGTCACTCTGATTTATTTCTACTGGGAGCCGATCAAGGAGTTCTTTATCAACTTATGGGAAGCAGTGAAAGAAGCAGGTATTGCTGTATGGGATTGGCTCAAAGAGGTATGGTCATCAACAGCAGAGTGGTTCATGAACTTATGGACATCAACTGTGGAGTTCTTCACGTCAATCTGGAATGGGATTACAGAATTCTTCTCATCGTTATGGCAATCGGTTGTGGAAGTAGCCACGAGTATTTGGGATGCGGTCATCGCTAAATGGGATGAGGTTGTCTCAAGTGTAATGACGATTTTCGGGCCGCTTATCGACTTTTACGTGACTATGTGGGAGACGATATCTACTAACGCTAAGCAGTATTGGGATAATATCACGTCTATGTTCGAGACTGTTTGGAACAATATTAAAACAGCAGCAGCTGCGGCGTGGGAGTTAATCAAAAACGCTGTCTTGGGTCCTATATTATTGCTCATCAACCTAGTTACAGGAGATATGGAAGAATTCAAGTCCAACCTTTCAGCGATCTGGGATAACATCAAAAATGCAGCTAAGACGATTTGGAATGCACTGAAAGATACCGTGGTTACGATTATAAAAACGCTCATTGAAAACCTTGAGCTTGTTTGGAACACCTTTAAAACGTACATTTCCACGTTGTGGACAACCATTTTAACCATTGCGGGCAATATATTTGAGAGCATAAAAGCGTCAGTACAACAAAAAACTAATCAAGCAAAGTCGATACTAGAGTCCATCTGGAATAGCATTAAATCCTTTTTCACAGAAACATTAGTAAACATATGGAATACGGTAAAGCAAAAGTTTGCTGATATCGTAAACTCTGTCCGTCAAAAAATGGACGAGGTTAAATCTAAGGTTGAAGAGGGTTGGAACAAAGCTCAGGCGTTTCTTAAGGGCGTTGACCTTTTACAGATCGGTAAGGATATTGTACAGGGCCTCATCAACGGAATTGGTAATAAGATTGGCGAAGTTAAAGCTAAAGTAAAAGAAATCGCAGAAGCTATTCCTGAATGGATAAGAAAAACACTTCGCATTGCCTCTCCCTCCAAAGTTACGACTAAGCTTGGTGAAGAAACAACTACGGGGCTTGCGGTCGGTATCAAGAAGAAACAAAAGACGGCAGAAGCAGCAGCTAAGAAAGCGGCTCAAGCCACATCGAAAAGATTTAAGGAAGCTTTAGATTCAGCGAGTTACCAATTTAAGATGGGAAAGGTTAACGCAACAGCCCATATTAAATCGCTTGAGGGAATTAGGAAGAATTACGCTAAGACGAGTGAACAAATTCGTAAGATCGACCTTGAGATTCTTAAAGTGCAACAAAAACATGCCAAAGACAGCTATGCGACGTCAAAAAACTATATTGAGAAATTGGTTCGTGATAATAAGGTAAACCTCAAGGGCGAGTTGGCGCTTTGGGAGAAAGTTCAAAACAGATATAAGAACGGTACGAAAGAGCGCATTGATGCTGAGAAGCAGGTCGCAAAGATTAAAGCGGAAATTGCAAAACAGGATTTCGCTAACTCGAAACAATGGATCGAGCGACAAAAGAAATATAACGATATGTCTCTTATGGATGAACTACGATCTTGGGAGCGAGTGCAAGAACGTTACAAGGCCGGAACGAAAGAGCGTGAAGAAGCGGAAGAACAAGTCTACCGCGTTAAGAAAGAGATTCACGACAAACTTACGTCGCTCAATGATGAGTATCTCAAGAAGATGCAAGAAGTCATGCAAAAGGAAGCTGATGAAGTCCGTAAGTTAAACGAAGAATACCAAAAGGCAGAGGATGATCGAACAAAGTCACTCTACAACTTTGCTGGTATCTTTGATGAAATGAAAGATCGTATGGAGGTTTCTGGTCAAGTCTTAATCGACAACCTAAAAGACCAGGTTGATACGTTTGCTGAATGGGCCAAGAATATCAAGGTACTTGCTAATCGAGGAATTGATGAAGGTCTACTCGCTGAACTTCGTGAAATGGGACCTAAAGCGGCTGCTGAAATAGCTGCACTTACGAACCTAACCGATGACCAGTTAGCAGAATACGCTAAACTATGGCAGATGAAGAACACAATGGCGCGAGAACAAGCTATTTACGAGTTGCAAGGTACTAAAGATGAAACCGAAAAGAAGATCGACGAGATCAACAAGGAATCTGAGAAGCAGCTGGAACAATTACGAGATGAATGGCAAGAGAAGATAACTCAGATACGCACAGGAACCAAGAATGAATTTAATGTTATGAAAGCGGACATGCGGGCAATCGGAGAAGAATCGATGAACGGGATGATTGCTGGCCTTGAATCAATGAGGGGCGCATTATTGGCAAAGGCTAAATCAATTGTTAGTGAAGTGCAAAGTGTTATGACATCGGTCTTAGATATACATTCTCCTTCTCGCTGGATGCGTGACGTGATCGGTCGGAATATGATGCTTGGCTGGATGCAAGGGATTGACGCCGAGAAGGTGGCGACGCTTAGAAAAGCGAATGAAGCCGCTGGTTGGATGAAACCGAGCATTCCAGTTATTAACAGCTTACGAGGTGTGAAGGCCCCTGTTGGGAACTTGACGCCTATTCATGGTGCTTACAGTGGCAGTAATTCCATTACCAACAACAGCAGCAGAGCCTATAATCCAACGTTTAACAACTACTTCACCAAAGATGAATCGACGCCAAGTGAAGTGGCACGCAAGAATAAGCAACAGTCACAGCGCTACGCAATGGAAATGGGGATGATCTAATGTTTAAGTTGATCTATACAAATTCAGCAGGTGAGAGCATTGAATTATTCGGTCGTCCCTATCGACTTACCTCTGTCGAGGGGTTAGGAGATGTTGAAGCTGATGTACAGACGCAGAAAGCACCATATCAAGACGGAGAATCGCTTATTGATACGGTGCTAGAGCCAAGGTATATGTCAGTAGAGTTAAAGATTGTAGGCGATGACCTGTCAGACATTGAGAGGAAAAGGCGTCACTTGGCTAAGGTGTTTAATCCGAAGCTGCAGCTAGGAACGCTCAAATACATTAGGGGCGATATGGTAAGACAGATTAAAGTGGTGGCCGAGTCTGTTCCGTCATTCCCGGACGGCTCCACGAATCGAGGGAGGACGTTTCAAAAGGCATTGATCTTTCTTAGAGCGCCTAATCCCTACTGGCAAAGCACCAGGGTGACGGAAGAGCCTGCCTTCGAGCCGCGCTTCCGATTCCCTATACGTGGTCCATTTATCATGGGGGTACAACGTACTGACCGACTGATATTCAATGACGGCGATGCACCGGCTCCCTTACAGGTGGATTTTTACGGCCCGGCAGATTCGCCGTACATCGAGAACAAGACGACAGGTGAGTTTATCAAAATTAACAAGCGACTGGAAGAAGGAGAAATGCTCAAGATCGATACATCTAATGCATCGGTCATTTTTGTTTCCTCGGACGGAGAAGAGACAAATGTATTTAACTGGTTGGACTTAGGGAGTACGTTTTTTGAATTACAGGTTGGAGAAAACGATATTACATGCAGATGTGCCATCTCCAATAACATGAAAGACTTTGATATTTATTACAACAAATTTTATACGGCCGTTTAGAAAGGAGTGATCATGTGGCTGAACATTATTTGTTTTTTAATGCCATGGAGATTGAGCCTGGTGTTTTTGATAGAGAATACAAAGAGCAAGACTTTGCTATCTATTTCGGTAGCGTGCTGTCTTCTGGGCTTCTCCATACAGATGAAGTGCCGGGTATGCAGGTGTCAGTAGAAAATGGAACGATGAATACAGTGGTTAGTCCTGGTCGAGCGATTATGCGAGGACATCTGTACGAGAATACAGAGCCTCTTACACTCAAACACAGTATTCCTGAAGCAAAGTTTGATCGAATTGACCGTGTAGTGCTTCGTCTTGATTCAAGACAGGCACACCGCAATATTTTATTGCACGTTAAAGAAGGAGCTGCCGCAAATGTTCCAGTGGCTCCTGCTTTGCAAAGAGATGCTTTTATTTATGAAATTTCACTGGCAAAAGTATATGTTCATAGAAACACAGCATCCTTACATCAGTCAGATTTGACGGATGAAAGATTGATAGAGGATGTATGTGGATTGGTTCACTCCCTTATTTCTATTCCTACTTCGCAATTTCAAGAGCAGTGGGACTTGTTTTTCGGCAATATGTCAGACGAGATGAAAGTAGATCAGCAAAGGTTTATCGAAGCGTGGCAAGAATGGTTCGATTCGATACAGGATGCAAGTTATGTTACTGGTGAAACCTTTTATGGTTATAAAGAGGTTGTGGACAGTCGGATAAAGGTTATTCAAGACGTGGTGATTCATAGTACGGGTTGGTCGTTAGATAGTGAAACGAACTTGTATAAGTACGACATCGAAAACGGAAATATACATGATGATAGCGTGGTAGATGTGAATGTCCATCTTGAGTTTATGACGGATGCTATGGATTTGAGTGGAGCTAGTCGTAGTTACAACGGGTTTGTAAGATTGTATGCAGATTCGATGGTATTTGACAATATTGTAGTCGATTTAAAAATCATTAGGGAGGCGAGCTGATTGGCAATAGGTAGAGTTAATGTTGGTTCGTCATCCGGCGGTAAACGTATCGTCAGTATTTTCGCACAGTTAAGCGAACCGGTTCCGAAAAGAGTCGGGGATATATGGATAGTGACAGATAAACAATTAGAAATTGGGCGTGCGTTGTTTAGAGAGTTTGTTCCGTCAGGTCTATTTAACGACAATGCGATTTTGGTTAATCTTATCAATTCACAGATTAAAAGTACTGGAAATGATGTATTAAACTTTATTGGTATTGATGAAATCATCCTAAATGAAAAAGATAATCATAACGATAAGGTAACCGTGTGGGCGAGTAAGAACCATGAATTAGAGGGCAAATATTCAGCGGTGCGAGTATTCGAGGATGGCGCTTGGAGCCGGATTGAGTCGTATTATTGGGATGGCGTTGAGTGGAAAGAGTTATCTCGCATGGACTATGTTATATATATAAATTACTCAGAACGTTCGGTTCCATTATATAAAATTGATGGAAATGATGGGGAGATAATGGATGAGTTTGACGGAAGTAGTTATGCATATGCGGGACTCCAAACTGACCCAGGTGAGAATATATATTACAACTTTTCACCTGCAAATACGTCGATGAGGGGTTTATATAAGAGGGACAACGACTTTAATTTAATTTGGAAAAGCTCTGCTGGCGGCTCAGATAATTTCAAATTAACTCCTGATGGTGGTTTTGTTTATATATCATCGGATAGCGTGAGAAGAGTCGACGAGAACGGGACCAAACAATTATGGTTTAAGGCGTTAGTGTCCGGAGAATACCCAAGCAATCTCTTGCCGGATTCATTCGGGAACACCTATGTAGTCTATAATTACATGAGCAAGTTATTTAAACTGGATGAACAAGGTGATGTTATTTTCGAAGTGTCTGGAAATAGAAATATTAACACTTTAGATCAAGAGGGAAACTTGTTTTATCGAGAAGGGAACTCGGATACAGGTAAACTCATTAAAAAAGTTGACGGCGAAACAGGGGTTATTACTGATGCATTTGAATTGGAAGAAGGATTACGTGACAGTGGATCTAATTTATTTGAAGTTGTTGGAAACTTTTTATACGTTAAAAACAGCAATGGTAACACACTTTATAAACACACTCTAGATGGTGACCTAGTTTGGTCAATCAATGTATCAGGATTTAATTACTTTACCATTGACCCCGATCATAAAATACACGCATTCCAAAGTACGTCACGAGGTACCTATGTGATATTCGATCGTAATGGAATTGAAGTATCAAGAAAAGATGGTTTTAGAGCTTTACGAGTAGCATCTACACCTGGGAAATTCGGCACATTCCCACAATATTATTAAGGAGTTGATAGAATGAAAACATATTATATATCTGCAACAGGTATGGATCATGGTGAGGTACAGTATGGAGAAAAATACAAGCACTTAGCGGCTGTCACTGTAGAATTACCTACCCCCGAAGAGAAAGAAGGTTACCAGGCTATAATTAAATACAATCCCGATACTCGAGAAGCCTATTGGGAGTATGTGGAGGCCATCTATGAACCTAGTCCAGAAGAAGAAATGGCGCAACTACGAATCGAGATGGCGCAAGCTAACACAGAACTTTTCGAAATGGTCATGCTTATGACGGGTGGAGGTGCTAATTAATGTTTAATGCAGCCAGTAAACTTGTAAAGGATTATGTATTGCTGATTAGAAGCGGCTTAAAAACAGTTGATGATGTACCTAACTTCGACAATTTAAAAGAGGTAGTTACCGATGTTCTCGGTAATTAAATTAATCATAATACTATTAAAGGAGATGGTATTCATGGAATTTACACCAAATTTAAGCATTGTTAAGTCTTACGTATTATTAATTATGGCAGATATCACGGAATTCGAGGATGTGCCGAACGTTGGTAATTTACGAGAGGTTGTTGAAGGGGTTTTAACTCAATAAATCTTATTTAAAGCGTACACAGAGTAGGCTTTTTTATTTTGTGCGAAAGTAGGTGACGTCTTGCAAACATTAGTTGTGTACAGAAAATCAGACAATAGAGTCATAGCCGCCTTTAGATATGATACGCTCCTTCCCGATGCGAATGTATTGATGCTCCCAGGCTATGCATATTTAATCACAACGAAAGAAATAGACTTTTACCAAGACCACGAGGGAAAATATTGTGTGAGAGTAGGTACAACTAAATGAAACTCCCCATCCGGATCATGACAAGAGATTTTGACTTACTAGGCGAGACCGCACAATATGACTCCTTACAGATTGAACGGTCATGGCATGGTATCGGCGTGCTAGAAATGCGGATTAATCGCTATATGAAAAACGCGGACAAGCTACAGCGTGGCAATATTATCTTTCCACACGCAAACACAAACAAAGGCTATGTTATCAGGCATAAAGAGATTGAGCTAGATGAGCGCGGTAAGGTCACCGAGAACTGGGTTATCCGCGCCCTCTCACTCAAGTCATGGTTGGCTCAACGGTTAACCATACCTACTGAACACACAGCATACGACAATAAACAAGGGGAAGCAGAGTCGGTCATGCTGCACTATGTAAACAACAATGCGATCAATCCGGTTGACTCCGCTAGAATTCTGACGGACATTGTTCTGGCTGATAACCTGCAACGCGGATCTCACATTGAGTGGCAGTCACGTTACAAGAATCTAGCCGAGGAATTAGCGGAGCTCGGCTTGCTGTCCGGTCTTGGTTGGAATGTGGATATCGACTATGTAAATAAGCGATATGTATTCCGTGCGCTTGAGGGAAGAAACCTTGTCGCTACTCAATCCGACTTACCACCTGCTATATTTAGTCCAGAGTTTGGCACAGTAGGAGAACTGAAATACACTGAATCCGAGTTAGAGTTTAAAAATTTTGCATTAGTGGCAGGACAGGGCGAGGGGGTCGAGCGCCGCATTGTAACGGTAGGAGAGCAGTCAAGCGGCTTTGATCGCTATGAATTGTTTGTGGATGCCAGGGACATTGAAGAAGAAACAGATGACGATCCGCCTGAGCCGATCCCAGTTGAGGAAATAGAAGAACGCTTACGGAACCGAGGGAAGCAGAAACTCGCCGAACATGAGCAGGAAATTTATATGGAAGGGCAGGCACTCTCGAAGTCTAGGCTTGTGTATGAAAAGGATTATGATCTTGGCGATATGGTGACGTTGCAGAGCCGAGGATGGGGCGTAACCCTTGATGCTCGTATAACCGAAGTAAAGGAGATTTACGAGAGTGGGCGGCCAAGGAAGATTGAATTGACGTTTGGAAATGATAAGCCGACGTTGATTAGTAAGATTAAGCAGAGTTTAGATGGAGTGAATAGAGAAGTGACTAGGTGAGAAGCGTACACAGAGTAGGCTTTTTTATTTTGTCCAAATGGTTTAAATTCCCTTCTTATCGTATGATAGTGGCGAGGAGGGGTTATTTTGGATATTGCAAAGAAAAAGATGAAAAGATTAGATTTGCTCCATCGTTCAATTGATAGTTCGTATGAAAAGTTAAATGCTGTTTTACTTACTAATGATGATGTTGAATCTTTTCTAGCTTTAAAAGCCTTGTTAGATTTAATATTTAGTGCTGATGAAATGCATTTTAGTACAAAATATTTTTTGAGAAGAGATAATGATGAAAAAGGAAAATACTTAAATGGTCTAAGATATGCAGCGAACTTACTAAAGCATGAAAAAATTTGTTTTACGATACATGATATTTATATTGACCCGAAATTCAGTTTTCCCTTAGAAATACCAGAAGAGGGAATAATATTTGGAGATATCCAGGCAACTTGGATAAAGGTAGATGCTTTACCCAATCCTAAGCTTGATAATAATGTGAATTTTATAGAACAAAAACGAGTGTACAATGAGTTCTTTGTCGGAAATGAACTCTTCTTAGCTATCAATGCAGGAATTGAGTTTTTATTAAAGGAAAAGGAAAAATTCTGTAGTTAATGTGATGGGGAACACCCTACATTTTTTACGGCGCATTCGGAACATTATGTTCAGTAAATAGTATTAGGTAAAAAGAAGGATAATGTAACCTCCTGTCGAATGGAGTAGACAGGAGAGGAGGGAGGATCATGTATAAATACAAAATTTATCTTGGTTATGAAAAAGACCTTGGTGGCTATCCTTTACTTGGGGAAATAGATTATAACTACCCATTAAGTAAGGGTGATACTGTGGTTTTATCCGGGGAACTCTTTGATGAAATCTCAAGTTTGAAGGATGTTAATGAAATAGATTCCTTTAAGTATAGGCAGACATATATAGTAGCTTCAGTAAATCATTGGATTGATAGTCCGACTAAACTCGCTGATGTTTATATTATGACTGATAAAGACTATATAGCTTATACCAATTAGAAAGTTAGGGATAGTTAGTTACCATTGTAAAAATGGGGGAAGAGCTGTTAGTTATGATGGATTGGTAAACGATGGTTACTAACAGAGTTTTGTATTGAAAAGTAAACTATGTGTTTTATTGAGCCTCTAACAAAGGCTCTTTTTTAATCCTTAAATAGAGAAAGGGGTCAAATCATGAAGGAGATGAATAAAGGATGGAAGGTGTTAACTTGGAACATTTAGAGGTAGTGCGGTTTTATCTATTTGGCGATGTAAAGTTTCTACACTTACTGCTGCTACTCATGGGATTGGATATTGTCACAGGAATCTTTAAGGCATGGAAGAATCAGAACCTGTGGAGTAGAAAGTCATTATTCGGCTATGCAAGAAAGCTAATGGTCCTGGTTGTCATTATCTTAGCTAACGTCGTAGATCAAATTCTAAATATGAACGGAGCGATCACCTACGCTACCGTTCTTTTTTATATCGCAAATGAGGGTCTGTCCATCCTTGAAAACATGGCTGAATTAAATGTGTTGGTTCCAACTCATCTTGCGAAAAAGTTGAAGGTCATCGATAACAAAAGCTTTGTAGAGGAAATTCAAGATGAATTAGCTGGTCAAAATGTGGACGAAGAATTAAAAAAGAAAGCGAGTGGTGAAGAATGAAAATAATCATACTCGATGCCGGGCATGGTGGTACTGATCCTGGGGCAAGTGGTCACGGTTTAAAAGAGAAGGATCTAACTCTTAACCGTGTGCTAGCTATTAAGAAGAAACTAGAAAGCGAGTATGAAGGTGTGAAAATCATTCTTACTCGTAGCGGAGACACTTATCCTACGCTTACACAGCGTTCCAATATAGCGAATGCCGCAGGCGCTGACCTATTTATATCTGATCACAAAAACTCCCACAATGGCAGCGCTAGAGGTTTTGAGACGTTTGTTTATACAGGGGCATCCAAAGCGTCACGCTCTTATCAGAATGTGATCCATAAAGAAATTTATGGACGAATTAAAAAGCATGGCATCCCCGATCGTGGTCAGAAATCACAGAACTTCGCTGTCTTACGACAAACAAAAATGCCGGCTGTTTTGCTCGAGGAAGCGTTTATCGATAACAAAACTGATAATGACTTAATGCGGTCCAGTGCATTTAGACAAGACTACATTGATGGTGCGGTTGTTGGAATCGCGAAGTGTTTAGGATTAAAGAGAAAGGAAGGGGGAGTGAGTGTGGCTAGTAGAACAGACGCAAAAGTAATTTATGAAGGTAAGCAAGTTAAAGGATTTATTGAGGATGGCACGACTTATGTCCAGGTACGCGATCTTGCCAACCATTTAGGATTGAATATTAGTTGGGATCAGAAGAGTAAGACGGTGACGTTGAGTAAATAAAAATAAAGCCCCTGATTTTGGCAGGGGCTGAATTACTATTTAGTGAAATATGCATCAAAAAGAGCTGTTTCAACACTGTTATTACTATAAGAAGAGTATGCTATAAATTTAAAAGAAATTTTATTAACGTTTGCTACATTTATGTTAATATCGATCGGTGCTTCTCCAGGCTTGATAGAATATTCTTGTGATTTGTTATCATCTAAGTAGATTTCTAGACGACCTCCATTAAAATCTTCGTCTCTCGAATTACTAGTTATGCCATAAGATGCTTTAAAGGATTTAAACTTACCATTCAGGGGATATTCTATCTTATTCCAAGGACTGCCATCATTGCCGTTTCCATAAAGATAGGATTTTATATAGCTACTGTACTTATTACCGATATTATCCGAGATTTGAGATGAGGAATTATATTGATAATCAATAGATCCTATATATCTTTGATAATTCATATGTTCAAAATCTCTACCAGGATAAGCGAAGTTTGAATTTTCCATCTCACCAATATGTACGGTTTGTTTCGGACCTTCCCACCTAACGTCAACGCCTAGTTTTTCACTTACATATCTTAAAGGGACATAGGTAGTTCCTTTGTAAGTAAATGGCTTCTCGCTAGGCATCTCAGATACCTTATTTATTTTTATGTCTTTAATATTGTAAAAAACTTCGATCATGTTTCCTCCTGCTGCGTGAACTCCCGCTGTTCCAAACAGTATTGCTCCTAACATAAAACTAAGCATTACCTTTTTCATAAGCATCTCCCTTTTTTTTAGAATTTTATGAATCAATTTTACTATACACTAAAGTACTATGAAAGTTAATAAGAATAATGATAATGGAATTTACCAATGTCGTTTATGGAGGTAATTTATTGAAATATGTTTTATTTAGGAAACTAATAATTGTTGATGGAGTGTTATAAATAAACAAATCGCCCCTGCTCGTTTGAGTGGGGGCTACTGTTTATATTTACAAAAGTACCATAAGATCTAAAGCTGACATTTTCTTCAGATTCAAAATAAAGTTGTCCGCGTCTTTGGTGGTTGGAAAAGAAAATGAAGTTAATTCTTTTTCGACTTCATATTCTTCTTTGTTTCGTTGCAGTCTGTAAAACCTTAATATCTTTGAGGTGTTTCGGATTCTTGTTTTTTCTCCTAGTAATAAGATTCCCATATCAAGATTTACTGGACTAAACATCGTATCAAGTATTTCCATGCCTTCTAATAAATCTTTACCAATACTTAATTTAATATCGCTCATATCCATCCTCCTAGTTATTATACTCATACACTCATTCTGCGTGTTTCCTTTTAATCCTTCCATAGATGCAGGAATAATGTACTAAATGAAGAATATTTAGAATATAAAAGGAGGGAAGTGCATGGTCCCTAATAAAAACATCAAAGCGTATAGTATGCTTTATGAAATAGAAAATGAACTTAAGCGTTTGAGCGAAAGCCAACCATACAATGCCACACTCTTCGATATGATTAAAGTGGTTGAGGACGCGCCACAACAAAATAGGCTAATTACAGAGAAAACGATTAAAAAGCTATATTGGATAGTTGAAATCAGAAACAAAGTTTGTCACATGAAAGAAATTAATAAGAGGGAATATGAAATGGTATTAGATTGTTGGTATGATTTTTTCTGTACTCAAAAAAAGAGCCTTGAAAGGCTCTAAGCTTAATTATTAATTTTTACCGCATTATTAGCGCTATCCCACTGAACGGATGCTCCTAGTGA
>RWZD01000037.1_pt1 | contig 41910 bp, 62 predicted proteins | sample 2187771 | NCBI WGS metagenome assembly RWZD01 (sample SAMN10531866, study PRJNA481165) | viral metagenome | isolation source: viral particles purified by filtration and ultracentrifugation from about... | place: USA: Tennessee
TGTAACTATTGTTGACTTGATGTACGGCACCATTTCGTATTTCACTTAATTCTCGCATAATCCGTATTTCTTCTTATCTTCTGCTGTTTTCTTATTGTGGCAACCATGACATAACGGCTGCGTGTTACTTATGTCCAATCGTAATGACCAATCAACTAACACTGGAATGATATGGTCCACTACATCAGCTACTGTTAGATTACATTGAATGCATAGGTAATTATTTGTCATCATCACGTAGTCACGTAATGCTTTCCACTCTTTACTGTTATAAAACTTAACAAGGATTGGATCACGTTGCTTGTTGTATTGCTTGTGTCTTTTGTTTTCTTTCTCTTGTCCTATGTGTTCATGGTCTTTGCAATATGTTTCTTTAGTTAGGTTGTTACAGTTGAACTCTCTGCATATCTTGAATGGTTTAGTGCTGATCATCTACCTTCAACCTTATGTTCACTAACTTGTTCGATGCGTAAACACTTCTCACAATAGAACACGGCGTTCACTATAGTTACATAGGCTTCACTATCTGCATATAACTTTTCGACATCAGAATTTATCAATACGTAATTGTGAACACATCTATCTTCATTTAAGATAGGACTTATCGGTCTCGGTGGTCCTGGTCGTTGTGCTCTTGAGATTGTTTCTTTTTCTATATAACCCAATACACTTCACTTCCTTTTAGACATAATAAAAAGACACTTACAATTTAGTAAGCGTCCCTTAAAGTTATATTCTGAAATTCTTTATTGAATTTCTAATGTTTTCCATACTCTTATTCAGCTTTTCTTTTTGTTCATCTGACAGTTCATCCCATTTCTTTTTACTGTAGTCATCTGAGGCTTCTAGTTCCTTTTTCGTGGCCTTACCTTCTTTGTTTTTCTTATATATATTAAACATATCACGACTATTAATATCTTTATTCAATATTCTTTTCTGATATTTTATTTCTTCGATATTATCTCTTATGCGTTTTCTGAAACTACCAATGTATTTAAACATTGTAATGGATATCTTTTTAATTATAAATGAGAACAAATTTACTAATAAACCACCAACAATTGCGATTAAAATTAAATCTAAAAAAGTCAGATTAAAACTTTTGCTAAGATAATCCATCACACCATCTCCTTTTGCATTCTATCTTTCAATACATCCATATCTTTCTTAATTAACTTATCTTCCATATTGATCTGGGCTAGCATCTTACGTTCTGATTCTTCCGTACCCATCTTACGATATCTCTGCCAACGTTTCTTCTGTCTGTTAATATCTCTACGTATCTTTTTATCAGTGTAATAAGAAATATGTTTATGATTACATTCGGTACAGTTCCAATAGTACTCATAAACCAAATCTTGTAATACTGATCGTCTTAGTTTGGGGATTGATACAGCTACTTCGCATCCATCACATATAACTTGTTCCATTTATTTATCTTCCTTTCCAAACTTATCTCCTTCTGGATATATTGTAATGGCATACTCATCGTCAAATCTATCATCATAAACAATCGATATGTCATCATTACTTATCACATTTTGAATATTACTCTCATCTTCATCTATACTTTTTCTTAAACGATCTATTTCTTTATATCCCGTTATTTGATTGGCTGCTTTTAAAAACCTAAGAACTTCCTCTTTATCAGCAAATTCAATTCTTAGCATTGTATCGTAGGCACTTATGTTTTTTGGAATGTTCCTGTCGTTTGTTTTTTCATAAGCTTCTTTAAACTCGTCTTCAGTAAATGTAAACTCACCATTTGATACTGCGCTTGTTTTACTACTACAAGCCACCAAAAACATAGCAGCCATTAATAATATAAGTAACTTCTTCACAACTACCAACCCCCTAATATGTTATTTACATTATCGGATAGTTGGAAGATTTTATCAAATACACCGCTGTTCATATTTTACCTATTCCGTTTATAATCCATCTCTACTCTATCCCCATAAAAATCTATAATCACCATTTTATTTGGTTCATACCAAGATATACTATCTACATTTCTCTTAATTGGTTTCCAATTATCCCCTACATTTATTTCTCCTATACGCTGTATGAATATACCACCCCGTACTTGATATATATCACTACCCCTATGCCTCTCTATCGCTAAAAACCTTTCTTCACCACTCTTTGAATAAAACTCGGTGTAATCCGTATCTACCCACACTATTAAGCTATAAAGCAGATATAAAATTAACCCTATTATTATTAAGACATTTAAAACTACTCTAATGAGCTTTTCCTTAATGACTAACCCTAAACAAATAATACCTGTTATCACTAATAAACATACCAATAAAATATTAATCTCAAAGTAAGACAGGAATTTCCTTTCTATTCCTAATTGAACATAAAAATTTCCTGCACTTAAAACACCTGCAAACAGTAATAACAATCCACTTGTAATAAATATCTTTAACGATACTTGTTGATACTTCCTAATATCAATACCCCCCAATATCTATTAACCATATTATCGGTCAATTGGTAATATTTATCAAATGTGTTTACCCTTCTACCCATACAAACTTCGTATGACAATCGTATGACAAGATTACAACAACACTAATTGTTTACGTTTGTTTTTAACCGACTCAACCTTTTCTTTTGCTCTATTAATATACATCTGCACTGATGATTTACTTATCTGTAATGTATCAGCAACCTCTTGCATACTTTTATCTTCTGCTATGTGTAGGATAAAACAATCCCTTTCTCTATCTGTCCACGTATCAAATAACATATAAATAACATTCTTTTGTTCTTTTGTTAAGTTTAATGGTTCTCTTTCTCCTTTTAGTTGATCTGTAATATCTGGAAGTATTTCCATACTGGGCAAGTATTTTATGTGATAAGCATTCTTTATATTTGTACCTTGCAGTTCCTCTGGATTACTACCCTTCTCTATCCAATCGATTATGAATGTTACATCTCGTATCATACTGTTTATTAATGACTTATCTTCTTTATCATTTTCAGTTTCATTCAGCAAGTCAAGCATATCTCTCAGCTCTTTTCTAGCATTTTTATACTGATGCAATAAACTTATCATTGACTCACCTGCCTTTTATTTTTGTTAAGTGTCATAGATCACTGTCATAGATAAAAACTAATGAAACCTTATACACATCAACAGTTCATCTCACTGTCAGAGATATTTCATTTATAACTTTTATATATTTTAATATCCTTCTTTTTTCTTTCATTTTTTATTTTATTTTATATATACTACTTTATCTATGACAATAAGAATAAATAATACTATAAAGGTATATATAATAAGGGTCTATGACTGTCAGAGATGTATTTTTGATCTATGACAGTTACACAGTGTAAAATCACTCTGAATCCTTTGTTCATATAGAACCATACGACTGTCATAGATAAAGTTGTTTTTCCTGTCACTATCTATGACAATCGATTACTTTCTATATACTTCCGGTCTTTTTCCATCTATTGATATTCTTTTTTTACTATAACCAGCACCATGAACTCTTCTACCAAATTCCGAATTACCTACAGCATTCAAACCCAACTCTTCACAGTAAGCAACATATACTCTATATGCATCTTTCGTTATTTTCTCATTAATATCATGCTCTTCTAAAAAAGCCACCACGCTATCAGACTGTACAAAATATTGCCTTGTTACATCCTCTATTGTTTTAGACTTAGTTAGATCACCATTCTTAATAATACGATCCACTCCCGCAAGCGCTAATTTTAAAAGGTATGATTTAGCATTAGAACTAGATAATTTTTCATCAATGTTTACATCCCTCTCGGCAACTTTGGCGTCACAAGGAATAATCTGCATGCGTCTTTTGATACCACCGGACTTGTCCTTAAATACTGGTAACTCATTACATGTAAAAACAAGTGTCGCTTTATTACTGAATGCAACGGCTGTTTGGTATATCGGTCTAACCATCACAGGATCACCTGAAGCTATTGTTTTAAAGTTACTAGATTTATCTAAATAAGAAGCATCTATATCATCAGCCACATTAAGTAATGTACCTATAAGACTATAAACACTGGTGTCATCTTCAAATTTATCTAGTGGTACATTTGTGTGTAATCCATCGGCAAATGATTGCAGCATCTTAATTAATGTCGATTTACCATTACTACCAGATTCACCCCAAAAGAAGAATGATTTATGAGGAAAGCCTTTTGTCATTAAAACATGGCCAAACATTTCTTCAATGACATTGCGTAAATCTTTACGATTGCATGTGAACCAGTCTAAGAACTGATCCACATGTTCATCATAAGCATCTTCTACATAATCAATGTTTAAATAATAGGGTGTAAATCCCGGGTCCACCTCCACTACTTCATTTTCATAAAGGACATATCCATTTGCGAACTGTACAGGTAGATCGTCCTCATCTTGTAACGTTGATTTAATTTGAAATAAATCAAGTAATTGTTTATGTTGACTTGGTTTAAGTTGTATCAGTTTATCAATTGCTCTAAGTAATAAATTATTATCGTAAATAAAATGATCGTCTTGTTTAAAAAATAACTTTCCCCGGAATAAATGTACATCTAACTTTTCTACTAATACTTCACTAGTCATAATTACATCTTTAGCATCTAAATACTTTTGTTTACCTGGTGCTGGTTTCTTTGTTTTAACACTATTAATTGTGTTATGTAACTCTGTTTCTTGAAGCGGTTTAGCAAATACATACTTATTAATGAATGATGCTAAGTTATTTAACGTTTCATCGTCCATTTCATACTGTTCTAATGATGATAGTAAATGATTGTATAAATGACTGTTCCGTCCTTCTCCATCGTCTAAATTATAGATGTCATGCTTTAGTTTGGATGGATATAGTAATAATGGTAGTTCTGGTAGTTCATTAATATTGTCTAAATAATGTTCATTGTCCATTGGACGTAACATTCCATCTTGTTTTATGGTTGCCTGTGATCTAGTACCTGTTTTATAGTCCACCTTTGCACCAGATATAGTTAATTTGTCTGTATAATTTCGAAAAGGTGTTTTTATATTATCTACGTTCGGTTTCTTATACCAAAGATGGAAACCCCTTGTCGTATTAACTTTAAGAGTAGGATATTCGTTATATATCAGTTCTCCTACTCTTGAATAATGGATCCCTTTCGATGGATCATCATCAAAATCTACTACAATAATGCCTTTATTTAAAATGACACCAGCATCATCATAGTTTTTATGGTCTGTACTGAAAGTTTTAAAGTCATGTTTTGGTACTTTTCCATCTAATTCAATAAATCTAAGCAAGCGATCACCTCTTTTCTGTTTGTGATGTGGTATAATGATTGGTAAAAATTACTAAAGGTGGAATACATAATGACTAGTGAATTAGCTATTTATGAAATTATAACCTTGTACATAAAAACGTCGTTCGGGTTAATAGAATCACTTTTTTGGCCACTAACTACAATTATCATTGTAGTTTTACTTCGTGAACAAATAGCTAGTTTGCTCAAGAGAATGAGCAAGGTAAATTATAAAGGTCTTGAAATCAATTTAGATAAATCTGTTGATGAAGTTAATGAAAAATTTGAATCAACAGTTAATAAGGACGGTTTTGCAAAAGCTGATAAGGAAGATGATAATTCGACTAAAGATAATGAAAAACTATTTGAGTTATCCAAACTATCACCTGAATCAGCAATTGCAATGTCATGGAAAAGACTCGAATCAAAGTTGCTTGAAATTAATAAAAATCATCCAAACGTAATTGAAAGTGATCGTATTATATCTCCTATGGTAACTGCCCAACGTTTACTTAGAAAAAATATTATATCTTCCGATTTATACTGGATTATGCGAGAATTAAGTGAAATACGAAATGGTGCCGTACATCAAGTCAACAATAGTTACAAAAACACTAAAGAATTTACTGCGATTAAATATGATAATCTAGTAAATAGAGTTGTCGCTGAATTGGATGATATTAATATAGAATAAGTACAATCTCAATAACCACTACTCCCAAACCCATTAGAACCACGTGGAGTAGTTGGTAGTTCATCAATTTCATAAGCATGTACTTGTGGTAATTTCTGTATGACTAGTTGGGCTAGTTTGTCGCCTTTGCGGATTTGATAATGCATACCCTTCACGCAATCAAAACTATGAGTGCTGACATTCTTTCCTTCAATGTCATGTATAACTGGACCGAATTTATGAAATATATGAGCGTTTTGTAAATACGTATCCTTTGTAGTATTATCTACAATAATACCGATCTGACCTGTATAATCATTATCGATTGTTCCCAACTGTACACGTAACTTTGTTTTACTAGTAACTTCTGAACGTGGTCTAACCTGTGCTTCATATCCTTCTGGTAAATGAATACCAACACCTGTTTTAATTAATTCTGTTTCACCTGGTTGAATAACTACATCCTCATTCGCAAATAAATCAAATCCACTATCACTATAATGTGCCCTTACAGGTAGAACTGCATCGTCTGTTAATCTTTTAAAACCTACTTTAATCATTGGTATCTCTCCATTTCGAAAACATTTCATCAAATTGTAATTGCCAATAAAGGCTTATTTTAGGATTAAAATTATATTTTGCTTTATTATTTCTCTTGCTGCATTTAAATACTATTCGTCTTTTTCGTGGTAACATTTCGAATGAACTCTCTTTCCGCCTAGTATTTCATATGGTTGGTATAGACTTAATATTTTGTTACAAATTGGACATGTCACTGCTTGTCCTCCTTTTTCATTTTTGCATAATGAATTAAACCCCTGTAATAATCATCTCTTGATGCCTTCCCGATTAATTCATAACCACGTTCTTTCATTTCTTCGATTCGTTTATTGAGAGATTCCTCGTTGTAATCTTTGATAGTCGCTATCGGTGTGTATCCATAGCTCATTCTGATTCACTCTCCCTCAAATTTTTAATTCTTCTGCGTAACCTTCGATTATCTTTTTCTAATCTATTGTTATGCGATATGATAACCTTCACCATTTTCTTAATACGATTAATGCTTACTGTATCTTGCGTGTCAATAATCAACTCTAGATGTTGTGCTGCCTTTTTTGGTTTCATGCGGATCCCTCAAACTTATACATACGTTTCCAACCACGTAACCATAATAAAATTACTCTTGTTTTGCTGTAAGTCCTAATCTCTTTACCATTTTTTCGCATAGTGTAATACATCATATAGATCAGCTCCTTATTTATTTTTCTCTAACTACTGCTGTCGAACTTCTTCCCAAGTAAATGATCTGAACTTTTCCACTCTCATCTACCCACTTCAAACGTTCTTCGTTATGTTCTACATCAAACTTTCCTTCTTCCTGAAATACAATATCTCCATTTTCAAGATGCACAGTTATCTCTCTGGTGATTCCGCCCTTAAATTCACTGTCTAAGTTTTTCTGAAACCTTTTAAAGCTTTCCGTATCAGTTAATTTTGTTGTTGCGAAATACCTAAACCGATTACTATGACAGATAAACCGATCAATATATAACCCAAAATGTTTTGCTTCTTTGTAGGTCTATAACTAGATAGATTGTTATAAGCACCGAAACCCATTGCCCCAGCTATAACTATTACTAAAATCCAAACTAATACCATCCAACCCATTTACTCCACTTCCTTTTTGTCAAATTCTAGAACTTCAACTTTAATACTTTCATCAGTTACCAAAACTCCACCTTCAATTTGACCCATTATATCCTTGTATAATTTAACTTTCTGTTCTCTGTTAATCCCCATGCCCAATACCTTTACATGAAGTATCCTCATCTTGATCAGCTCCCCTTAAAATATCCATTTTTCAGTTTCTTTAATGTACCAATTTAAAGATATTTTTCGTTTATTCAGCTTGTTTAAATCATCGTTCCAAACCATGCTATTTTCTGATGTGTATGGTACTTTCGTATATTTTGTTTCTGCATTATGTCTTGTTTTATAAATAGCACCTGAATACTTATCATTTGTAGCAAATACTCTATTAATTTTCGGTAATTCTTTGAATCTACTAGAGTACATGCCCTTAAATAACGTATCTTCTTTTACTTCATGGGCCATTCCGTCATATTTACCTGCTTTTACAATGTTTTGAAATAGTTCTAACCTGTTAGCTTTCCATTCATTAATAACGGTTCTATTAGGCTTAATTCCATTCATGTAGTATTCGACTAATGATTTGCTAATAATTACTAATGAATTGCGTTCAAAATTACCACCATCATAATTAGCAAAGATGCCACGAGCATTTAAAGTGTTATCCGAATAGCGAACAACATAATTATTCACGTCACGTTGTGAAATCTTATTAATGTAATCAACATCAAATTCTAACGAATAATGATGTTCGAATAATTTAACGATTTTAAGAATAGATTCTTTCATTTCTGGTTCATATTTAATGATGATCCCATCCGTATTTGTTTGGATCAGTTCGCAAAAGTTTTCTAGTAATAATATCAAGTGAGTAAGAATAAGCTGACCATTTACGACAACATTATTACTCATTTGCGGATTATATAAATTGTTCCATTTTGCTTTCAATCCACCATAAATAATATTGGTTATCAGCTTGTATGCTTCTTCTTTCTTGTCGCCACTGGATTGCAATTCTTTTCGAGTGTTATATATCCTTTTATAATCTTCAAGTCCCTGTGTGCCTAAAAATGAGTTGTTTAATATCAACGTAGGATAATAAGATTTAACATCAATCTGCATAAAGTTACTTTCTGAAACATAATTAACTTTTGCTGCATGAAGTCCACCAAATCCATAAAGATGATCTAATTCAGCTAATTTAAAAGTGAACTTTTCTTTTTCAAGCTCTTTGAAGTCTTTACCTTTTTTAAATTGATCTTGTATGTTTGTATAAAAATCTAGTATCGGTTTTGGAAGTTCTTTTACTTGTAGACGTTCATCATAGGAAATATTAAGTCTTGCTTTATCAGTACCTTTTCTTGTTTTTAATACATCACTTGCAAGTCCTACTCTTGTTTTTGTCAAAGATGCAGGTCTTAATTTAAATTCTTTAACAACTTCAAACTTACTGGTGAAGTAATCTTCACGTTCTTTAAATATCTGCTGCATAATATATACATCGCTTTGATCTTCAACACCTAGATTGTATTTAGCTTCAGTTAAATCCAAGTTACGTAATTCTTGTTTTAAATCTAACGTGATTGGATTTTGTAACATGAAAGATACTCGTTTATTACTTTTTATATTTTCTAATGTCTTGGCTGGATCTATATCTTTTAAAATACTAGCAATTAATTTATCGCAATAATTATAGTTATCAAAACCAACCAAGAAATTTATTTTAGACAAAAGGCGCTCGATGGCGCCCTTGTCATTTTCAATTGTTATAACTTCATCATCTTGTAAAAAGTCAATTTGCCAATTGCCTGGACCATTTACTAAAACTTGATAAAAAGTAAACATTATTCGAACTGCGGTTCATCTGCGATAAAGTTTTGACCGCTCTTACCCGTTTTTTTACTTTTCCAGTTGGTCAACTTTAAATCAACCTCTTGTCCAATTCCGTCTTGAAAAGCTTCTACTAATGACTCTTCTGGTACTTCAAAGTCTTCTGCTTCAATATCGACACCAACAGCCGCACCGCATCTCATTGTTAACTTGATATTTTGGTTCAAGAAACTTTCGTTTGAGTAGAAAATAGCTCCAAAATACTTACGATTCTCAAACCCTTCTGATAAAATTTCAAACTGTAACGATAACCATTCGTGACCTTTGTCGCTCGTTTTCCACTCAACATTTTCAAGTAACGCTTCATACGTCCCTTCTGGCAACTCTTCAAAATCACTTACTGCACCTTTTTTTCTGTCAAACCCATCTGCTAAAATTTGTGCTGCTGCTTCCATTAAACTCATATCTGATCGATCTCCTTTTATATTTAATATTTTTATTATTTATTTATTTGCTGGTCTTCTACGTCTACGACGTGGAGTATTTTTTTTTACTGGTTCGGTATCTTCTTTTATTTCAGTTACCGGTTGTTCTTCTTTAGCTGTATCTACTTTTGGATTTTCTTCCATAGATTTATCTCCCTTCAGTTCTTGCTCACGTTCTTTTTGACGTGCGATACGTTCTACTTCTTGCTGTTTTTCTTCTTCTTTTACAATGGCGTCTTGTTCTTTTTTACTAGTTTTCTGTGAACGATCATAAGCGCCACTTACTGTATCAAGTAAATTTGCAATTACTGGATCATCAACTTTATCCCGGGTGTAATTTTTACGCTTATCTACTACTCTTCGAATATAGTTTTTCCCGATCTTACGACATAGGATAGTGTAATCACTATTTCCATTTACAATGTTCATCCATTTCAACTTAAGTGAAGGAACGTGTCTTTCAACATCATTTTCAACAATAGTATTTAATCTTGATAGATAAAGGACGTTCATATTGGTTTTCATCGTTAATTCCTTCAGTCTCATTACAAACACTCGAACCATCATTTCAAGCATTTGATGTCCTTTTCCCCAAGAAATATCACTTACAGACTTCACCCCTTCGGCTTCTGTAATTTCTTGTTCAAATAATGTGATAATATCGTCGATCACATCAATTACAATCGTCTCGAATGTGTGTTTTCCAGCTTCTAACTCTGTGATTGCTTGAATCAATTTCTCACTTGCTGGAACAGTAATTTCACCTTTTGCGTCACGCTCATTCCTAATACTGATAGATGGTGTTTCAATCATTTCTGCATTACCATCAGTGTTAAGGTTTAATGGATTGGGGAACTCATCTGCAAAATAAGTTTTACCGTGCATCGTTGCCCCAAAGATCACTATGTTACGTGGTGTTTCTTTTGCTACTTTCCTTTCATTCTTAGGTAAAATCGACATATTATTTTTCCTCCTGTTTATATTGTTTAATTCTGCTTACAAATATTTCTCGTCTTAATTCTTCTAACTTATCTGCAAGACTTTTGTATCTCATGGCAAATTCATGTAATTCATCTGAAGTGATAATAATTTCATCATTCTGGACAAACCTTGTTATTTGCTCTAATTCACGTTCTACCTTTTTGAATTCTTTCCAAAAATCCATATCAGATGTAACTTTAAATCGAGCAATACTCATTCATTTTCGACCTGTTCTACAATTGACCAACTTAATGACTGACTACTCATATATTCTTCAAGTGCATCCAACTGTAATTCAGTACCAGTGACTTGATATATTTCTACGAACCTTTCCACAGAATGCCTGACTGGTTCAGGGTCTTTTAAAACTTCTCGCTCCTGGTCAAACTGTTCTTTCATTTTCTTAGCACCAGCAAGACGTTTTGTATCTAGTTCTTTATCACGTTTAATAACTAAGTCAGCTGCATCTTTATTAATTACTGCTTTGATTTCATTTATTGGTTGATGTGCTGCAAGATTAAGATAAGAGCTATCAAGTAATTCAACATCATTTTCTAAGTTCACAATCTTTACATGTGCTTTTATTAGATCAATGTTCTGTTGTTCATTTTGTGCTGCAGTAATTAATTGATTCGCTTGTTCATGTAGATCTTCTTCAATAGATTTAAGAGTAGTAGATTTATTAAGATAACGATCTTCAATGATTAAATCTTTTGCTAACTCTTCGTCCATTTGTAAATCTTCTATCACTTGCTCTTTAATGGACCCAACTTTTATACGTTTTTCTTCTCGTTGTTTTTCATCAAATTCATCTGCTTGTTCTTTTAGTGGATCCATAACATCATCCACCTTTTTATAAAGCGACTTACATATTTCTTCAAATGGCTTTATGGGTTCATTCAGTTGCTTTTTGGTTTTTATGCGATATTGTTCAATTGAATTTTTAACTTTCCTTAATTCAGTTAATGTATTTCTACATTCTTTTGCTTCCTTTTCAGTGAAAGTCAATCCCTTATATTTCTTAAGCATTTCATTTAATTCTTTTTCAATTTCTTCATGGTTGAACTCAATGACAGCTGGTTCAAACTTAATTGTTTTCACTTGTAACTCATTTGCCATAGGTTTATTTCCTCCTGGTATAATATTTTCTGGTAAACAGTTGTTATAATCCCATTCACTAGCACCACGATTATTTGATAACCAATCACATCGTTTCCAGAACAATTCAATTTCATAAAGCAATTTTTCGATAAATTCATCATCACGATAGACCATGATCATGTCTAAATTTTCACTTTCAAATTCTAAATTAAAGTTTTTGTCTCTTTCATATAATGCAAGTAATCCTTGATCTAAATCATTTTGATACATATACAACTGCATCTGGACTTTATAAATATCAATAGTTGGTACAGCACCATGAGTTTTTATTTCAAGTAATGTTTTAGCGCCATAATCGACACCATCTGTATTACTTCTAAGGCCTAACTCTTCATTAACAGTTGAAGTTTCCACAAAATCATAATCAGTAGTGAGATTAATATACTCACGTATTTGTGGCTCCATTGCATGACCGTATTGCGTATATTCGTTACCTTTAAAGTCTGACTTGGTAATGCCCATCTTTTCGCTTGCTAGTTCAAACTGTGTTTTGAATTTACTTATTCCTAAAACGACTGGTGTATCTGAACCACCAACATATTTATGTCTACCTTCTGTTACGTTTGGTTCATTGCGTTGAAGTAAGTTGCTCATATTCTAACTACTCCGTCCCATTGTTTTAATTCTTGAAATGCTCGTAACTCTGGATTATTATAAGCATTCATTTCTTTTATCCAAATCAATGCTTCTTTTCCAATCCCTTCATAAGAGTAAAACGTCTTCTCTGCCGAAAAATCACTATTAAAGTCTGATAAATGTGCTTCATAATTTCCTTCATGATTCTTAATTATTGAAAGTCGATACTCGTTACCTAAAATTAAAATACGTTTATTTTCAATCATCACTTTTTCACTCATACCTTTACCACCTTCCTAAACAATTCTTCTGTGAAATCCTCTTTTCGTTCCAGTGCTGCATAAACAGCTTCTTCAATAGTTCCTTTCGCCATATATTCATACACCGTAACTTTCTTTGTTTGGCCATTACGATATGCCCTACCTAATGCCTGGACATGATTTTGATATGAATACGTTGGTGTATAAATAATGACTAAATTTGCATATTGTAGTTCAATCCCAGCTGACCCAGCTTGAAATTGTACAATCGTGACACTGTTCTTTAAGTCATCCCATTCATCTACATTTGGAATTTCTGACTTTTGGCCACTTACTTCATAAACCTTCTTTTTTAACTTTTTCATAACTTTAATTAGTTCTTCTTTTTCCTTTGTGAAATTATAGAAGATGATAATATTTTCGTCTGTACCTTCTGCCAACATTTCAGTGTATTTAAGTTTGTCTTTTTGGTTAGCATAGAATCGTAAACCATACTGTAGTTTTTGGTTTGTATCATAAAGTTCTAAATCTCCATCAACTTCCAAAACACGATCTTTGTGAACCTTGTTATATTCAGTTGATTTCTTGAATGTTATTTTTTTATGATAGATACCAGGTAGATCAAGACATTCTTCTTTTGGTAAACTAACACTGAATGATTGATACAATTGATTGAGCTTGTCCTTTTCAGTAAAATCAACAACTGCTTTAAATCTTCTTTGACCTAAAAACTTATCTTCATATATTGCATGCTTCTTTAGAAACTGTGTTTTGTTTTTGTAATGACCAAACATAATCATGTAAGCAATCGTATCTTCCCATCCATTGGATGAAGGAGTAGCACTTAATAATAGAAAATTCGTACTTGCTTGTGATAATTTAATACCTGCTTTTCCTCTTTGTGAAGTTGGATTTTTGATATAGTGGCACTCATCATATACAACAAACCAACCCTCGAACTCCTTCCATCGTTTAGCAAGAACACCATAAGATAGGCTTTCATACTCTATTTCAATTCCGTAATGATTTGAAACAAACTCAACCTCACGATCCCAACCACCCTCATTTATCTTTTGTGGTGGTGCGACTATAAGTAATGGCTCACCGTTTGAGTGCCTAATATAATGATGTATAGCCATCATGGTTTTACCTGTTCCTGTGTCCGCTGCAATTAGATAGTTTGCTTCAATATCGTTCAGTAATTTCTTTTGAAAGTCATATAACACCGAATCTTTTAAGATTCTCCTTCGCTTCTTCGAGACTGTAAGCGACAAATGCAACACCCCCAGCCTTTTTAATTAATTCAATATGTGCTGCTTGTAATGCACTGACTCGTCCACCAGGTTGTTTTACTTCAATTCCTATGAATCTACCATTCAAGCAACCAGTGATATCAGGAGTACCTGCCCTACTATAAATAGAACCGTGATTTTTAATAAAATAAGCTCCAAGTGAATCTAAATATCCTTTAATACTGTTTTCAATACGCTTTTCGCTCAACGTTTACCACCGAACATCAATTCAATGTCCGATTGTTTTGCCTTGCGTGCCTTCAATGTTTGTTTTGGTTCTTTATAAAAGTATTCTTCTAATTGATCTGATGATAATTTTTGTTCCTCTACTAATTCAGCGACACCAACGTAATTAAGTTCCTTCTGAGTTCTGTTTGTATCATCGGCAAGTCTTGCTTTATCAAACTTATTCGTATCAGTGTTTCTTACTGTTAAAATGTGTGGGACATTATCTTTATAAGCCATTACATTTCCGTGTTCTAAAATATGTTTAATAATTTTATCTTCTTTTGTATCAATCGTTTCTTTCATGCGTTTACGTTTCGTTTTCAATTCTTCCATTTCGTTATACAACCCATTAATTTCTGATTGCTTCATATGAGTGTTTACATTTACATCCATTGGTTAAAAATGCCCCTTTCGTGTTACAATATTCGTATAGTGTATTTTTTATTTGCTCGTGATTGGTTTGCAGACCGTCACGAGTTTTCTGTTTCAATACAAAACCCCATATTTCGTGTAATCTTTTTGCTTCTGTTAGATAATCTAAATCGTTTTTACATTCAGCTACTGATAAAACAGCAGAACCTACACTTGTCCAAGTTGCTGTACGAACATCTCTATACTTTAAATTTTCTGTCTTGCTTTTATTTTTTATTACAGAACTTACAATGCCTGCAGTTCCGTCACCATGTAAAATTAAATTAAAAGCTACTCTACATGGAAATGTTAAATTCTCATTCAATTTCCTTAACCACTTGTCATCGCCCATTTCCATCTACTTCCACCTCCCTCTACGCAACCCATCTATATATCTGATACTGTCTCGCCTAATCTCATGTAGCTTATTGTCTAACTCTGCAAGATCATTTGAATAAATACCTCTTGCCACATCTCCATTCTCCAGTAATTCAATAGCTCTTTTCATTTGGGCAATTAATAAAACTTTAGTGTTATCTGCACTCATGGCTTCACCTCCCTTCAAATTAAATTACCGACTGATAAACTAGCTATACTCATAAATGCCAGCCACACTATTAACTTTGAATATCTAGTTTCATTTTTATTAAATGAATGTATTATGGCAGCACCTAACCAAAACACTATAATTAATGAATATATAAGATCGTCCACTTACTTCACCTCCTTCAAAAGAAATTAACAATACAGACTAGAACAATTAAAATAAATGTTGCGAATGATAGTGATGATGCTGTAAACAACAATGCTGGTAACTTATCTTTGTGGTTCATTTAGTTCAACTCCATTTTTGTTTAATCTCACTTATTTCTTTTAGCACTCCGTTTTGTTCTCTATACAAATCACTTTGTTGTTCTTCAAGACGTAATCGCTCCTCTTGATTGACGAGTAATCTTGTTTCAATTCTTTGTAAGTAGCGTGACAGAGATGCAATTCTATCTTCATCCATCCAGTTCATCCCCTCCTTATATCGCCCCAGCAAAACTTACTTCACGATAAAATTCGATGATGCCTGGAAACGCTCTTTTAAATGCTTCGATTCTTTCAACACCATAGATAGGTATCTGAAATGCTGTTTCCATATCTGTTTTTAGTGCTGCCATTCTCACTGATTTAATTTCATCGTTAACAGGTGTTTCTTGAATTTCATCGAATCGATTCTCAAATTGCTCCAACTTTTCGATCATTTCTGTGGTCATTGGCTTCTGCCTCCTTTCTTCTGGCTTCTAAAATTCTAGGTACCGATGTCTTTAGAAAGAATTTAGCTATCTCCTCTTTTGTACGATTAGAAACTTTAATTTCATTCATTATATGGTCTCCTTTTCATTAACTTCATGATTCATGAAGTTTGGAGGTAAAAAAATTTCAGTGATTTCCATGCCAAAATGATCAGCTATAATAAACATTTCAGATGCCTTAAATTGAGTTACTCCATTCTCTTTATTAGCATAGGTGTCCCTAGATTCGACATTTATCAACTTTGCCATGTATTCTTGAGATAAACTTCTGTAATTTCGCAAAGACTTTAATACCACTTGTTCAACTGCTATAACTTTCATGTTCACCCTCCTTTTTCCAAGCGATTAATTTCATGATACATGAAGTTTTGACAAAATGCAACCTTTTTTTCATATAACATGAAATTAATTGGTTATATGACTTGTTTTACCTTGCATAACTTCATGAAACATGATATATTTATATATAAGAGATGAGGTGATTTCATGAAGACTGAAATTAGTAAATATGTAGGAAGTAAAATAAAAGAATATAGGACAAAGAAGAAGTTGACGCAAAAAGAATTGGGTAAATTAGTTGGTGTTAAACACAACACAGTTTCTTCTTATGAGAACGGGACAAATGAACCTGAACAGAATATATTATATTCAATAGCTAAAGCATTGGATGTATCTATTAATGACTTCTTCCCTAGTGATAGCGCTAATCTTGTTGCAGAAGAGAGTGGTGAATATAATGTAAGCAAGGTAATAAGTTTACCTTTGTTTGGTGATATTGCAGCAGGGGCCGTTGCTCAAGTTGAAGGTGTAACGGAGGATGATGTTGAACACATAGAAATTCCCAAAGCATTATTAAATGCGCATCAGAGTAACCCAAACCTCTTTGCAATGAAGGTTAATGGGGAGAGTATGAATCGTGTTATACCTGATGGATCGTATGTTATAGCAAAACCCATTGAACACGCTGAACTAAAAAATGATGATATTGTTATCTACAGTCATGATGGTGAATACAGTATGAAGAGATATCGGATAGATGAAGAGGATAGAGTTCTTGTTTTTAGCCCTGAATCAACTAGTTGGAAATTCAGAGATATGATTATACCGTTCGACACTCAAAATGATTTAAAAATTCACGGTAAAATAGTTTTATATGTAGTTTCATTAGATTAAATTTAGACGTCTAAACTTAATCATAGAGAGGACTAGCTATCCTCTCTAAATTTACATTTGGAGTGATAATAATGACTGTTGCAATTTATGTACGAGTATCAACTGAAGAACAAGCCAAAGAAGGATACTCAATAGGTGCTCAAAAGGATTTACTTAAAGCTTATTGTATAAGTCAGAAGTGGGACAACTATAAATTTTATGTGGATGAAGGCATATCAGCAAAGGACACAAACAGACCTCAATTACAATTAATGATAGATCACATTAAAGAAGAAATGATTAAAACAGTATTAGTTTATCGGCTGGATCGTATGACTAGATCAGTTCTAGATCTCCATAAATTATTAGAAACGTTTGAACAGCATGAATGCGCGTTTGTAGCATCAACTGAACCTTATGACACTAGTACTGCTGTTGGTCGCTTATTTATCACGCTTGTGGCTGCTATGGCTCAATGGGAAAGAGAGAACACGGGGGAACGTATAAGTATGGTCCTGGATCAAAAAGCACAGAATGGAGAGTGGTTATCCCAAGCTCCTTATGGATTTAAAAAAATTGATAAAAAATTGAACCATGACGAAGATCAAATGCCCATCTTAAAAGACATGATCAAAAAGACCAAAGAAGGATATTCTATGAGGCAGTTGGCAAACTATTTAAATGATAGTGGAATACCAACACTAAGAGGATATCAGTGGCATATAACGTCTATTCAAGGCATGTTAAAAAATCCAGCACTTTACGGTGGCATGAGGTGGAAAGGAAAAATTTATAAAAACAGATGTGAAGGTATTATGACAAAAGAGGAACATGATTACTTGTTAAAATTATTAAGTGACAGACAGCATAAAAAGAAACGAGCAGTTAACTCGTTTTTTATTTATCAAATGAAAGTAATTTGTCCTGTATGTGGTAATCACCTTACTAGTGAGCGATATAGTTATAAAAGAAAAGATGGATCCTTGTACCAACACAATAGATATAGATGCCAAGTGTGTGCATTAGCAAGAAGGCCTGCTGTAAGTTGTGGGGAAAAAAATTTAGAAAAGTCCTTTGTTAATTACATGAGACAACTAACTATAGAAAATATACCACAGTTAGAAAAGGAAAAGGACCCTTCCGAATTACTTAAAAGCAAAATAAAAAGAGTAGAAAAACAAAGAGAGAAATACCAGCGTGCTTGGGTAAATGATTTAATGACAGACGATGAGTTTACAGACAGGATGAATGAAACAAAAAAGATTTTAGGTAACTGGAAAGAAGAATTGGCTTCAAGTCAAACAAGTTACGAACAACATTTTGATCAAAGTGCAGTAAAGAAAATTGTTAATGACTTCAATAAAAATTGGGAATACCTAACCCCCAAAGAAAAGCATCAATTTTTAAATATGTTTGTTGAGGGGATAAAATTTAGAAACGAAAACCGGCAGGTTATAGTGGAAGACGTGCTATTTTATTAGGTCTAATAGTTTTGTGTTTATGTAGTGTTAACCACAGTAGACTTTACATAAACACAAACAATTATCTTTAACTAGATCGCTTTAATTAGCGGTCTTTTTTTATAAAAAAAATAACCCCTAAAATAAGGGGTTTAAAAATTCAACATCTATAATGTCATCAAAATTAATTCCTGTTCCTTCTATATATATCATATTATTTCTAATGTTTTTAACTAATCCTTCTACATCCTTAAAATCATGGTCCACGAAATAAGTTATTTTGACATCTAATTTATGTTCTAAAGCACCTCGCAATTTAAAACTATTTTCCTCTATTTGTTGTTCATCTAATATCGGTTTTTCTTTTCTGTCTTGTTCCCTATCCAATTGTTCCAACATCTCTATTTGTTCAGGCAACATTAATGATGTCCATTTCTTTGTACCACGTTCATTAATATCCATCATACTACCGCCCTTTCATTATTTACGGAAACAACTGCTAATAAATTATTTATCTTAAAAGTACGACGTGATCCACGCAAATAACAAAAAGCTTTAAATGTACCGCTGTTAATTTTAAGCACCTTAACAGTTCTTTTTGTGACATTACCGCTATCATCCATATACATAATTCTGATTGTTGAGCTACGCCTGACACACTTTATTAATTCATTACGCACGTTTGTTCCCTCCTTAAATTCATTATAAGGGAACGAGCGTTCTGTATCAAGATAAATTTATATGTAATTTTTGTAAATTAATGAGTACTTTTTACCTATATTATGGCATAATAGGTAAAAGGGGGTGCGCTGTGCTTACTTTCAATTATGAGAGTAAGTGCAATAAAATGACAAGGGATCAAGTTATTAGTCGTATAAGTTACCTTATTGGAGAAGATATTAAAGAAGAATTTGAAAAGAAGGAATGGCAAGCGGCTATTAAGGATGAATCAACTTTTTATATTAGTAGTCCTAATATTGAACTCGTGAAGGTTATGACATATGTGAAAAATGATGAATTAATATATGATGTGTTAGTAATGAAAGAGCGCTAGTGAGCGCTCTTTTTTCTATATTTTGTGGGATTATCTGTTAATTTGTAGTAATATAGAATTATATTTCATTAATTTTAATGTAACATACATATCTAACTATCACTTGGATAAGTTTTTTTTGGAGGGGATAATGCTTGATTAATATATATTGTGACGAAAGTTGTCATTTAGAAAATGATGATAGTGATGTAATGATATTGGGTTGTATAATGATTGATCAAAAGGAAAAAGATAAACTCTATAAAGATATTAGATCAATAAAGAAAAAACATAATATAAGTACTTGGAATGAAATGAAGTGGACTAAAGTCTCAAATTCTAAAATAGATTTTTATTTTGAAATATTTGATTTCTTCTTTACAAATAACATGAGTTTTAGAGGCCTAGTTGCCAAAAATAAAAAAAGTCTGAATCACGATTTTTATTCAGACGGGGATTATGATTTATGGTATTATAAAATGTATTTCCGTTTAATTGATCCTCTTTTGGAATGGAATAACGAGTATAGAATATTTATTGATATAAAAGATACAAGAGGCGGGAAGCGCGTTAATAAATTACAAGAAGTGCTTTGTAACAATATGTATGACTTTAATGGAACCGTTTTAAGGAAAGTAGAGCAAACCCTTTCCAATCATTCTGAGATATTGCAACTATGTGATTTATTTATTGGTTGTCTTTCTTATTATCATAGAGGATTATATGATTCTAGCAGTGACTCTGGTAAAAATAAACTGGTAAGCTATTTAATCAACACCTATAACAAACAATTAGATAGATCCACTTATACCTATCAATATGAGAAGAAATTTAATCTATTTATTTGGCATCCTAAGGAGGTTAGATAAATGAGCTTATCCGATATATTGATATTTGATGAATCTAATCTTGAGGATAATATGAGGTATGTATTTAATTTGTTTAATGAAAAGTTTATAAACAAAACTAACAGGCCAAGATACAATGGAAACTTCATTTATTTTGAAACTAACAGAGCATTGCATGGTCGAACTTTACCTTATCCAGAAAAATTAATGCATATAATTTCGAACGATATTCGTGATGAATTAGATGTACTACCCTGCACAAACGATCCAGCAAGTTTAATTTGTAATACTCAATGTAGTATTAGATTAGCCAATATTGACTTTCATATGATAGATAGGCAAGAGTGTTATTTTAGGATGTCTAGGATTCATTGGATTCCTGAAATAATAAATCTAGCTAACTTAAATTATTCTTTTGTGAAAACATGGGAAGAGGAAAAGAATTTAAAACAACGAGGAAAAAATAAAAAAGTTACCAAGACATTTATTAGATATCAAAATGGTCTAATAGATTATTTAATAATATTACGTAATAGAGAAAAGGAAGGGCAACTATCGAACTATATATTTGAAACCGCATTTCCTGTCTTTTTTAAAAGAGCTAAAAAACAATATGACAAGAGTTACAATAAAAGCTTAAGTCCTCTTGAAAAATAAAAGGCCGTCATCATTATATGATAACAGCAGTCTCCTTCTACAACTCGGTAGATGAGCTAACTTAAATTTATCACTGTTCTTAAATACTGTCAAGATATTTTATTCATTTTGAAACTTATTTAAATTATATCCACTCTGTCGTAAGTTTAAACATTATAATAAAAAAGCATAAGTGACCACTCGTTTTATTATTACGTCTAAAAACACACTATATATGATAAATGAAAAAGCTCATATTTTAATGCATAGATGGAAATAATATCTATAGTCCCCTTTTTACTCCAGAATATATTGAGCCCCAAAGCTAGGGGCTCGTTTTTATACCACCTTTACATACTTACTAGATGCAGTGATCCAGAATAACTGGCCTTTGGAGTTCTGCACTCTATACATTGCGGATCCATCAACAAGATATTTATTATCAACCTTCCAACCATGGCCATAAGCAAATGTACCAGTAGGATTGTTCCAACGTGGACCATCATAGAAATTAAGTCCTTCTTTACCACGATAAATTGACTCAACTCGTCTGCCTTTTAAATCAGTACCAAGCCATTTTAAGCCTTTATTACTTGTGGTAGGCTTAGGAGATGGCTTATTTGGTTTGGCGGTAGGCTTTGAAGTGCTACCTTTCTTTTTCAATTTAAACGCCTTGGCAAGTCCAATCGCGTGGCCTTTTGCCACTTTATCTAAGAACTTGCTATCTTTTAATTTATTAGCATCTGCTTTAGTATCAATGAACAAGTTCTCTGACAACATTGCTGGCATACGTGTTTCTCTCACAACATGGAAATTAGCACGTTTCTTTCCTCTGTTTCTAACATTTGATATTTGCTTCACAACTTCCACATGAATGGTATCACGAATAGAAGCCGTCTTACTACTTACACCACCACTATAGATATAATCTTCATATCCTGTACCTCCACCAGCGTTAATGTGGACACTTAGGAAGTAATCAGCACCCCAATTATTAGCTGCATTCGTACGTTGCGATAGTGACATTGTTGTATCACCTGTACGGCTCAATCTTGCGTTGTGACCACTATAATTGTTATCTAAATAAGCCTTGATACGCTTTGAAATAGTCAATGTTAAATCTTTCTCACGTAATCCGTTTCCAACGGCTCCTGGATCTGATCCGCCATGTCCAGCATCAATATAAATTTTAACTGTCATTATTCATCCTCACCTTTCGTGCTAAATTCTTTTCTAATTTCATCTGGCAATGTATCGCTACTGTTATCAATGCTTTTAAGCTTTTCTGCTAAATCTTTTGGAACCAAAACATCGAGCTTGGCTAGGTTTTCAATGATAGATAATCCCTCATTTACGATATAAAAAATGACAGCCCCATAAGTGACTGCCCCACCTAAACCTAATATTTGATCGACCACATTTGCCAAGATGATTACAACAAAAACCATAACTTTACGAGCAAAGCCAAACATTGATTTTCTCGACCATAGATTCTTTTCTTTCCAAGCTTTAGTTAAACCTGTCACTATGTCTAGCCCCATAAGCAATATCAGCAAATGCAAAAACTTAACATCACCAAACAAGAAAAATCTCGCTGCTTCTAAATGTTCCAAATTAACACCTTCAATCATAATATTTTCATCTCCTTGTCCTATTTTGAGTTGGACTATCTCGTATTTCCCCAAAAAAATACGCCTATTCAGCGTTTCTAGCTTGCTCCAATTCATATTCAAGTCTTTCAATTTCTAGTTCTTTCTCCGTCTTTTCAGGTACTTCTAATGTTTCCCCTTCTTTCAATCGTAGTTTAGGAGTTAACCCATCCATAAACAATTCGCATTTATCTATTTGATCAGCTACAAAATCATCTACATAAAATTGGTAACCTCTATCTGTGGACACTGCACGATTACCAATAATGACAGATGCAACACCGCCATCAACTACTTTGAAAAATACTTTAGTTGTACCTGGTTGACGTGTGTCATATGTTTCTATTTCCATTCAATCACCTCTTAAATAAAGTCGGTTTGGTACACTCTATTAATTCTAAAAATAACTGTGTTATTACTAGTTACATCTGCTCTATTGATTCCCACTCTGAATTCGTATCGAATCCTTTCGTACGTGGGCTTCCCTAAGTCTATGATTACAGGAGCATAACTTGGACTTCCTCCTGCGTCATGCCACTCCGTGTACAATAAGTCGCTACCGTCGTAAATTCTTACTTGATGACGAGGGTTTACGGTATTGACTCCCTTCCTGTATCCGATAACTAAATATCGTGCAGTGTGGATAAATTCATATATCGTAAACTTAACTGTATATCCTTTGCTTGGGTCCCTTATATCGTCATATTCCGAATCTCCTATAAGTGACACAGCACCAGCTCTATAAAATCCCCTTGATGCCTTGAATACTCCATCTATTAAACGACCATTAAGGCTTACATAATCCATATCATATGGGTCAAAACTGGTAACACTGTAATCTTGTTGTACAAGCCCGTTTTGCATGGAAACAGCCCCATCAGGTCTGACAATTTCTACTTGACCATTTCTGATTCTTATCGTTTGGTTTGCACCAAAATATCCCTCATTAGCTTCAATTCTACCGCTTAAAAAGGCATTGGAAAAGTATGCTTCTGCATCTAGGTTAATCCATGCTACAGGCTCACCTTGCATATCATATTGAACAAGACCATTTACTCCATCCCACTCTAAGCGTGCGCCTGTAATTGATGTTCGTAAAGGTATAGCACCAACATCAATAATACCTTTGTTTATATTACTAGCATTTTCACTATGAGCCTTCGCATCAGCTAGCGCTTGTGCCGCTTTTGCTTCAGCTTCCTCTTTAGCTTTTTTATCAGTGTATTCAGTACCTAGATTGTGATAAGCATCATCTAATTCATTTACTTGCTGTTTAGTATAAGCATCTACCTCTGCAGGTGTTGTTGGTGTCATCTTAACCCATTTACCATTATTAACAACATGAGAAACATGTGGTGTTCGTGATGTATCAACCCATATAGGGTTCTCACCTTCTTTAATTTCTGGTGCTGTGTCAGATTCTACTTTTTTAGGCTCTGCATAATTTAACAACAGATCAATGCCCGCTTTTTTAGCTAAATCACGCTTTAATAACCGATAGATAGACTTTACATCATCCTCTCTAAACTCGACAAAATCACCTAGCACATACTCTTTTTCGGATTCTGTAATGGGATTACGTTTCATTTCGAATATACGGGCTTGTACATATAAAGGTGGGTCATACATTGTATCTTTGATTCGGATTGTATCGCCAAAACGTATCTTCTTATTTTCATGACCTAATATATGTTCTAAATCTAAAAAGTTAATTTCATAGTTTACTACACTGTTTTTACGTTTGTTTAACTCTGTTTGCGTGTATTGACGTAGTTGTGATAGAGTCATGTCCTCTCGTTCAGATTGTGGTTCATACACACCGATTAGATGCTGCGGATCATGTGCTGGTCTGCCCCATCTTTCGAGTGCTTCAAAGTCCTCTACTAATACTTGTAGTCTGGTGCCATCCTCTCGCTCTGGACCAAGTCCAATTAAAGCTGTATAAATGTCACCACTCTCTTTACGTCTGATTGACTGCAAGTCTTTACCAAACGTAACTTCTCGACCTCTCCAAGCGCCTACTTGGTCAACTAAATTAACGAGTCGATTAGTAACTTTTAATCCATTGTGCATTATTTCAAAATCAACCTCTAAATCAAACTCTCTAGCAATGCGTTTTATATACTCGTAAGGATTGGTCCAGTTTTCAAAGGAAATAGTGATAGTTCTGTTGGATTCGACTACACCTATTTCATGAAATGTATTTTGTAATGCACGACCCAAATGTTGCGATGCTGAGCCTGTAAAACTAAAAGGCTCAATGGCATCCTCTTTACTTAAATCTAGGTAACTAGCATAGGTAAACACTTCAAAACCTTTACCACGTTCTCTCTCATCAACTACTTCATCAATGGTAAATTCGACTAATCGCTGTCCGTACTCACCAGGCATAATAATACGATTCCCTTTTACGATATGTTCGTCATAATTACGTTCTCCGATTAGTTCAAAATCATATGTTTCAACGTTATCTTTAAGTGATTTATGATGAACTGAATTACCTGTTATGTCTTTAGCAGTAGCAATTGATAAAATGTTATCATTCTTTCCGTCTGTAAAGTGGATGATGTTGCCGATTGTCGACTTAGTACCTGCTAACTTTTCCATTGCAGTGGATTCATGAACATCACCTATAAAACCACTTGCTATTTGTGTTAAGCTCATTACGTCCACATCCCTATTGCAGTTACATCAACCGTTATGTCATTATCTGTCTCTGCGTTAAAAGGATTACTTGCTTGGATAAGCCTTACACCTTCCGCATCTGCTCTCCTATAATAAGCAACCATGGCTCTTGAGTTATAAGACGCATCATCTAATGCATGTGTAATTTGTATTGATGGCTTTTCTTTAAATGGAATCGGAAAATCCCAATGACCCACATTTGTTCTAGGGGGTCCTGCACCATTGTTCCCCCCTAATGCTGTAGGGCCCAAATTAATAGTCGTATATGCTTGCATGGATCCATCAGACCACTTAACAAAAGTGCCATTTCCATTCGTGCCTTTATCAACAACAAACACCGCACCCTCCAAGTTATTATCAATCGCTTGTTTAGTTCGTTGTGGAGTCATGTATTTATTATTAATTGTACCGTTTTGTGCTTCTGTTTGCGTGGCAAGTCCATAGTTACTAACGCTACCTAAGCCCACTTGCGTTTTAGTAACTTCATGAGGATTTTTAGTATTATTAACATGTGTATCAAATGTGGCTTGTGATATTTCTCCTGTATCACCTTTTGGACCTCTTGCCAACATGTCCATTTGACCGATTAAATTAGCTAGTAATTCCGTTTGTTCGTTCTGTTGCTCTTGCAACGCTTGAATAGTTCCTAGCATCTGCATAAAATCTTCTTTATCCTCTACTTTAAATTCAACAGGAAAAGGATTCTCATCACTTACTACTTTCCATTGATCGCCATCTAAAAATTGTGGGTAGAATATTACTAAGCTCCTACCACCAATGTCTAGAGTAAAATAATCTGGTTTGTCTGTCATTCTATCACCTACTTTTCAATTGAATCATCAATTAAATTTTGTAACTTATCCACTGCGCTTGTTAAATGAAGCAAGCTACTCGTTGATGTGTCTATAACATCTTGAGTAGCCTGTTTAAATTCTTTTATTTCATGGACGTTTACAGTCATTGGTTTTTGCTTACTGGTCGTAATCCATTCTTTTTGTTCCTCATTCCATTCTTGGGGATGTATAGCAGGACGGATGCCCTCGTCAGTTTCAACCAGTTCAAAGTTCATATCCTTTTCTTTGTGACTCAAAACCATCACCTACTTATATTTTTCTCTAAACTTAACCTCACCAGTAAACGTATCTGGAGGGTTTATCTCGATCTGATTATATCCTTTGTGTAACTTGAAAAACTCTGCTCCAAAGTCTTTTATCATCATGGCATCTTGACCATTTATTAATAATTCTTCTGTCGCATGATCAAACGTGACTGTATCGCCAACATTTAAAATGTATGGAGTCTGGTCTACTGTTAGCTGCCTTATCTCCTTAACTTCAAGGTTATTCATACGCAATCTGTTAGGTACTGCCCTGTCTTGGTAGCTTCCAACAAATAAAGAGACGTATCTTAATCTACCGCCGTATTCATTTTTAGCATCTCTAAAAGTAGACTGTAACGTTGTTCTATGCCTACTGTTCCTGAACCTAGCGACATAAAAAGTGTATAGATTTCCTTCACGCTTAACTGACATATTCATTAACGTTGTTTCACCTAGATTATCTTGGATATAGTTATGTTTACCGATTGCATAGCCATTACTTCTACCAGCACCACGATACGGCCCAACTCGACCGAGTGCAGCACGTCTGTTTTTAGTTCTGCTGTTATCCTTTATTCCGATTTTTCCAAGCATGTTCATTGCTTCATCAAATAGATAAACTTCAATTCTAAAGTTATCCATTTCACGTCTGGATATGATGTCAAAATTAGTTGTTATTTCGAAGTCTTGCAATGGTCTAGATAATTCTCTTATTACTGCTGGACCACGCATACGATCTCCTGCTGTTCCGTAATTTTGAGCACGAATCCCTGAACCATCAGACATCATCGTACCTGTAATATCGTTAAAATAATCATCAACTTGTACACCCGATGTTGTCCAACCTTCCATTGATGTTCCATCTTCATACATAACCGTAGGACTAGCGTCTACCACTTCCTCTTGGCCTTCTTCTTCGAGAGGGAAACCAAGTAAGTTATACTCATCGTTCACGTTGTTGATCATGGCAAATGTGGCTTTCTTGGTTGCTGTTAACTCAATGATTGGCTCAGTTGCCTCGTTACCTTCGTTGTTGATCATCATGATATCTTCGGCTGGTATGGTTTTTTCTTCTGAAGAATATTTAAATGGATCAGGGCAAACAAATGTTATTTCACCTTCGCCCCATCGAATTAATTCATCTAAATCTAAATCACCATCAACAACAGCAAAATAAACTCTGTCTGGCTCGTCCTTAAAAATTAATTCTTTGGCATCTGCATGAATTAGCCATTCAGCCATATCTTCTTTTAGCTTTTGTAAGTCACTAAAGTTTTCAGCCAAAATAAAAACAGGTACAGTTATTATCCTGACCTGTGTACTTGTTCCAAATAAATGTGCTCCCGGCATACCACTAGCTGTTACAAAATCCCTTTCAACTGGTGCCCATGCTGGTCTTTTCCTACCTCTTGTAACAGTTAAATATTCTTTTGATATTCCGTTAAAGATCAAGCATAATCACCCCCTAAACTTTTCACGTCTGTTTCTATCCCTCTCTAAATGTTCATCTACAATTGGCGCTAAAATGCCACCAACTAAACGATCTTGCATATATAGGTCTTGATTCTTATTTAATAACTGCATTAGTATCTGGTTTTGCTCCAATGTAGCGTTGAGTAGGTCTTTGACGTAGGTGTTTTCTTTGTTGTTGGATTCTCTCAATAAGCTAGAAAATTCATCAAACTTACTGTCAAGTGCATGTTCCACTTTAAATACTTGCTTGTTTTCTTTTAATGCAAATGCCACTTTTCCAAAATTGTTTTTAAAGGCATCCATTTCATTATCAAAAGCACCTAACGTATTCTTAGCCAATGCGACAGCTTGTTGGATTGCGCTTTTTTCTTCATCCTCTATACCATCTGTAAAACCCTCTGTAAACCATTTACCAGTCTGTGCTGTTTCTCGTGATGGTGAGGCTGTTCTTATTGCGCTATTTAAAGCACTTAAAGCTGACTTACCTAAACTGAATGCTGTATTCCATATTGAATTACTTCCACTGTTGATTCCACCCCGGAATCCTGAAACAAAATTAGTTCCTGCTCCACGAGTGCTAACACTTCTTAAACCACTAACACCACTTCGGGCTACACTGCTTCCGGAATTTCTAGCACTCCCTGTTTGGCTTCTAACTCCACTAGAAAATGCACTACCAGCCTTCCTTCCTCCGCCACCATCTGAACCTCTTGACAGTCTAGCAGTTACGCCACTAACTAAATTACTTGCAGTAGTTTGGTTTGTCCCTCTCGTTCTTGACAAACCAGTATTGAATGATGTTCCTTTTGATTTACCATGATTTTGTGATGTGCTGTTACCTTTTCCTAGTACAGCAAGCATGGAGTTAGTTAATCCCATTGCGGATAGTTTGTTTATTCGCTCCGTTGATGACAATCCTTTATTGAGTGAATCCCCTTTAGATTTACCAGACTTATTGGCTTCTTTATCACCTTTATCTAGTTCTCCTAATATTGTCCTGGTTAACCCATAAGATGATAATTTATTTAATTGTAAAGTGGATGAAAAACCTGTGTTATGAGATTCACCTTTTGACTTACCGGATTTGTTAGCCTCAGGATCACCCTTTTTAAGTTCATCCAATAAACTGTGCGTTAGCCTTCCACCACGTTCTCTGGTGTCCGACTCTGTAGAAATAATACCATCTGAATAGCTAACTCCTGTTTTTTCTCCGGCTGCAAAGCCCTTCTCTGCACCATCTTCCATTTCTGCTAAAGTATCACCAACAAGAACTGCAGCTAATTCAGCGGCTTCATCGACTGTATAACCTAGTCCAACAAGAAAACTTTCTAATTCTGTACTGTTAAGTTCAATACCATCTTTAACTAAATCCAGTATGTCTAACTCGTGTAATATTTGAGCAATTGTTTCATCACCTTTACCGAGTTTCTTATCAATGGAAGCGATTTGTTTATCTATTTCTTCTTTGTTAGCGCCTTGTTTCTGACGATTTTCTTCAAGTTGATCTCTTTCCTCAACAAGCTTTCCTTGCTTCTCTTGAAGTTGTGTAAGGATATTTCCCTCAGCAACTTCAATCTCGTGTGTTTTTTCTAATTCTTTTATTTTCTCATTAGTGGAATCACTTAATAAATGGCGTTTAGATTCAACAAGAGAATTAACACTACCGTATAAACCTAATTCCTCATTAAGATAATTTTGTGTATAGCTTAATTCTTCATTTGATGCAACTAGTTTATCGTATTTTTCTTGTTCTTTTTTAGTTAGTTGCCCATTTTTTTCTAGTTGTTGATCAAGTTTAGATAATTCTTCATCATTTTTAACAAGCTTCTTTTCAAGGCTAATTAACCCTTCTTCGCCTTCTTTGGTAATGCCTGCTTGTTTTAACCAAACATCGGCTAGCGCACCATTCATCGCTTGTACTTCTTCTAACTCTTTCTCGGTAGCGTTCAGCGCCTCACGTTTTTCCTCTGTGATTTCTCCTTGAGTTTCATAATACTCTTCAGCTTGGCCATTTAATGCGGCATTAACGACGGTTCGCATATCATCTAGTGCAAGCCATTCTTCCGAACCTTGCTTTGCCTTGTTTTGTAATTCAGTAAGTTGAGCATCAAGGTCAAGAAGTTCTTCTCTATTTAATTTCCTAATTTCATCAGCTAAATTCAAGGCCTCGACTGAACTGTTGTATTGCCTTTGCTTGTCATTGATTTCACTTTGTAATTCTGATTCATTCTTTAATTGCTTTTCTCTTTCTCTCTCTAGTTCAGCCCTGGAAGCTTCATACAAACCATCGATGTATTCTCTGATTTTTTCTGTATTTTCAGCCCACGCATTACCACTTTCCGAAATGACTTTGTCTACTTGTGGAGCTTGCTCAATAATGTGTTCGTTTGCCCCAAATAACTCTTGTAATTCATCTTTAGATAAACCGGAATTCTCTGCTAACTTATCATACTGAGACTGCAATTTTGCAATTTCTTCAGATGATCCACCTTCACCAATACGCTTATTTAAGTCATATAATTCAGCTAGTTCAGCATTACTAATATTAGCTTTATCGGATAGTTTATCGAAGGTATCTGCGTTTTTTTCTAATTCAACGGCTTGATCGGCTAGTGAGTTTGCTGAATCTAAATTAACTTCATTTAACTGTTCAGTTTCAAGTTTATTTTTATATAATGCTGCACTTAGTCCACCTAATAAAAGTGTACCACCAGCAATAGCAACACCAACAGGACCAGCAAATGCCATAAATGCACCAATTCCAGCTACTAAACCAGCAACTGCTGTAGTTACACCTAAAACAGCTGTAACTAATAATGCTGTTTCAGCTATAGTCTGTATAGTTGCTTCATCCATTTCCGCTAGATTGTTGGCAAAATCACCAATTAAGTCAGCACCTTTACCTAACGTCGGTAATAATTTTTCTCCTAACTCTATCTTTAAACCACTCAATGCAGATTGCATGCGGATGATTGCACCCTCAGCATTATCTTGCATAACTTCTGCCATTTCTTTAGCTGCACCTTCACTATTTTCAAGTTCTTTTGTGTATTCAGCTAATTCATCGGATCCTTTATCTAACAAAACAGTCCACCCAGCAGTAGACTCTGAACCGAAAATGGTAGCCAACGCCGCCGCTTTTTGTTGTTTCGTTTGGCCTTTCAATCCTTTTTCAAGTTCAGCGACAACTTTATCAAGAGATTTCATATTACCGTCTGCATCGAACGCATTAACGCCCATTTCATCTAATGCGTCTGCTGCCGCACCTGTTGGTTTAGCAAGTCTTAACATACCTTGACGTAACATACGACCAGATTTACTACCATCTATACCAGCATCAGCCATAATTCCAGCACTTGCCGCAACTTGTTCAAGCGCAATGTCTAACGAGTTAGCAACTGGGCCAGCAACCTCCATCGCTTGTCCTAACCCGGCGACGTCTGTATTTGCTGTTGCTGCTCCTTTAGCTAATACGTCAGCAACTTTACCAGCCTTGTTTGCTTCAAACCCGAAAGTACGAATGATATTAGACGTAATGTTAGCTGCATTACCAAGTTCTAAGTTTGATGATGCCGCTAAATCTAACAGCCCTGGCATGGCATCATAGATTTCGTTTGTGTTAAATCCAGCTCTAGCTAAGTTTGCTTGTGACTCTGCAACCTCTTGTGCTGTATATTTTGTTTGTCTGCCCAAGTCTTTTGCTTGTCCGGTTAGTTTTTCCATTTGATCGCCAGTAGCCCCAGATATAGCTTGAACCTCAGACATTTGTGACTCAAAACTAATTGCTTCTCCAACCACATCGCTTAAAACTCGTTTCATTGCCATGAAGCCAACACCAGCTGTAATACCAACTGTTGCACCGACATTTCTCATAGTACGACCTACGTCACGAAACTTTTTATCAAACTCATCAAAAGTCATGCGCGTTTTTTTACCTTCACTGTTAAGTTTCTTTAACTGACCTTCATAACGCTTCATTTCAGCTTCGGTATTATTAAGCCTACGAGCCAACTCTTGTTGTTTTTGAGCATGTTCTGTTTCTGTAATATTTCCTTTTTCAAGTTCTCTTGTCCAATGCTTCTGTTCTTCTTTAATAGCTTTTACCCTGTGTGTGTATTGTTGGATAACGCCAGTTAACTGTTTCTTTTTTGCACTAGTTTGGTTTAATTTATTACCGTATTGATCTGTTTCGGCGGATGCACTTTTGAACTCAGAGTTTAACAGTTTAATCTGATTACTCGTTTCAGACATAGCACTTTTAAATTGTGATGTATTGGCAACCAAATTAACTTTAAGGTTTCTTCCGCTCATTTATTCACCCGCCTCTCTGTTTATATTCCTAAATCGTCAATATAAAGTACGTTATCACTTGCATCTTCTTGTTTTTCTTCTTTTCGTCTTCCTAATAATTTCATGTGGTAGACCATATCCATCTCGTCAATTTCATTTTGAGAAATGCCAATATCAATTAACTGGTTGTACATATCCATTACTGATTCATTTAAGTTTTTTTTTCGTCTAATTCTCCTATGTCCACGTTTTTCATTAACATTTCCGCTGCAATAGATACTTGTCCCATTACAAAATAAGTGCATGCATTAACTATTTTTAATAAATCTCTTGAGTCCACGCCTTCTTCATATTCTTTTAAGCTAAATTGTCCACCAAAAACATCACAAACGAACTGCATATAAGAATCTAAATCTGCAATAACGGATACTTCTGATTCAAAATCTTCCGATATTAATGCAGCTTCTTTTAGTAAAGTTCCTTTAATCCTTTTTGGAGTTACAAACTTCTCCATCTTTCCATCAATTTCAAGCTCTATAGATATTGGTTTGTGTTCTTTTTGTAATTTTTCGCTCAATAAAATCACTCCTTAATAGATAAAACAAAAAGAGTGAGCGCATAGCCCACTCTTATAATCGCCCTGTGTCATTGCCACGATAAACTAACGCTAGTATCTGTTGCTGTAGCATTAACATTTACGGGCTGATTAGGGTGTTGTTTCCTCTTCTGTTTTTGGCAATTCCTCTGCGATAGATTCACTGTAAACTACTTCCTCAAACCAATCCTCTGTAGTTACAATGTCTGAATCAAGTGAAGCTTGCCAATTACCATTATTACGTAAAGGTGTAAATTTAAGATTTAATTCAGCGTCTTGAGATTCAATACTTCCCTCATCTGTTGCATGTTCAATTCCGATGATTTCCGGTGTTCCTTTTAAGAACCAATAGAAACGAGTGCCACCTCCACGAATTCTAGCTTCAAAACCTAGTGCAACCTCTTTTGCAACATCGTTAACATTTGAGAATAAAACACCATTTACTTCTTTGTTTCCGAACATATCTTTTTTTACTTCTCGTGGAATGTCAATAGCCGCCATTGTAACGTCAATATCTTCTAAGTTATTTAATACTGCGAATGGTCCGTTATCAGCATATTTGGTATTACTATCTGTATTTGGATCAACTGACACATTAACCGCGCCTTCAATATGATGTACTGAATCATATTCGACACCTTCCGAGTTGTCTTGATTTAAAATTGCCATGTGGAAATTGGACAAACCATGAATTAATTTAGCTTCGTGTTTTTTCATTATTTATTACCTCCATAAAAGTTTTTTTCATACCGTAAAGCTTTGTGATACAGTTTTGTATCAGTTTCATATAAGGACTGAGAGTCATACTTTTTATATTTAAGCGACTTCATAATTCGATCAATTGCCTTAGTCATAGGCGTTTCTTTGTCGTTTGCTTGCCCGTCAGTAAAAATACTAACTTGAAAATTAACAGTAACCTTTGATTCTTCATTATCCGCATGAGCACTAGGAGTATTATCAATCTCTGAATAAACAACCCTAGGAAACTCAGCATCAGATTCCGCAACTAAATTATGAAAGCCGCCTATGGTTAAGGCGGCTAACTCTTTATCGTTTCTTAATGCTTGGAATAGTTCAGTCTGTGCATCATAATTACCTAAATCGCTCATCTAACCACTCCTTCTAAAACTTTCATCATTGCACTAGTTGCGGCACTTTCGCTTTGACTACCTGACCTTTCGACTGGTGCTTGCGGCGCTTGGTAGCTTGTTCCATACTCAACAAACTTTGCCCTCCAACGTAATGACATCTTAGGACCAACATTAATACCAGTACCTTCTGCCCCATCGTAAGCACGTCCGATTGTGACATTGTCCGCTATATGTTCACCGTCTTTTCCAGATCGGTTCCACAAGCCTTGTTGTGTTCTCTGAACAATCTTCGCGCCTTCTTGTACTGCTTCTCTTTCTAAATTTGTTATTTCGTCAGTTGCCATTCTTTCAAATTGTGATGCAAGTTCTTCTATGCCAGTAATATCAAGTTTCATTACCTCACCTCATTCACAATGAACTCAAATTCAATGTTCTTTTCTTCAAGGTTATTGATATAAGTAATCTCAAATATCCGACCTTTATAATTAAGTCTTAATTTTTCACCAAGTTCATAATACTTATCCTCGACATCCTTTCGGTAGCGAGTGTTTATTCTTGCGGATATTTTCGCCCGTTCTGCACCAGCCATAATAAATTCATTTCCACGAATATTTCTCATCTGAGCGTAAGTTGTGCCTAGTTTACTATTTACCCATTTATCAACCCAACGTCCTTCGTCGTTTTGAACCTTTTGAAGCTCCTCAAACAATACTAATTTGTCATATTTAGCTGGATTATTTAATTGATTCATTGTGGTTTGTAACGATTTATTACTAAACATTTTGAATCAATCCTGCCTGTAACAACATGCTTGTTAGTGTTCTATCTAACTCTTGGGCAATTGCAGTATTTCTGTTTTCATACCAGCTAGTAACAAGTATTAAAACTATTTGTTTGTGGATACTAACATCTTCATCAAATTCTTGACCAGTTGCGTTCTTTAAATATTCTTTTGCTGTATCAATATAATGAGCAATCAATTCATCTTCATGTTGGTAATGCTCATCTATCCGCAAGTTTTGTTTAACTAGTGATAACATTGCTAATCACCCTCTTCAGGGTCTGTTGGTTCCTCTGGATCGGGATCGGGTTCCGGTTCAGTTACGTTTATTGTTGCTGTATCTGATTGTCCTTCAGTTGTAGCTGTAATTGTCGCTGTACCTTCCCCAATAGCAGTGACAGTACCGTTACTTACAGTGGCAACACCATCATCTCTAGTTGACCAAGATATATCTTGTCTTGCTGTACTAGGCTCGACAGTAGCTGTCAAATTACGAGTAGCACCAATTTCTAAATTGTTAGTTTTAGGTGCTACGGTTACAGATGTCACTGGACTGTAATCAGTTCTGATAGTGACTGGTTCCGATCGTTCTGATTCGTTGTCTCCAATAACTTCACTAACTGAAAAAGAGTACTCTGTATTAGGCGTTAAGCCCTCAACAGTGCACTCTTTATCTTCAGTAGTTAATATTAATTCATCATTTTGATATACGTTATAAGCCATGGAATGCTCCTTTCTTAATAAATAGCCCTGGTTAAAGGCTAGTCCCACTTTAAGCTTACAGTGGTGTCTGTAACACTAGCCTCTAGGTTTACGGGCTTATTAGGGTAATTCTTCTACTTCTGTTGGGATATTTACAGATACTTTATAAATATTAACTTTCGTTTGTTCATCTTCAACTTTTCCAACATCATTACGGATCGCCACACCTAAGCACTCACCAAAGTGTAGGTAGTTTGTCCATTGAACTTGTACTTGTGAACGGTCAAAGTAAACAATTTCTTTCAAATCACCAACAAACATGGTTGTACTATCTGGAAAATACTCATCATCAAGGACTTCAACATCTTTTCCAAGTAATTTATAACCAGTTGCAGCTGTGATTGATTCTTGAAGTAAATAGCGACCATTTTTGTCTTTGACTTTATCCAAGTTGTCAAATACTGATTGGCTTACTACGAACTTAATGCGGTTCTTTTTGCCCGCACTGAACCCTGTATTAACTAACGTTTTTAAATCGTCGACAGATTCAACCGTTTCTTCACGAACAGTATTTAACTCAGAAAGAATATCATCGTTTTCTGTATTTACAACAACCTCTCCGATAAATTGTTTCAAATCAGACACAAGATTAATTCCATCTTGTTTGTATTCTTCAGAATAAGGAATGTAACCGCGCTTTGTCGATACTTTATAATCGACCTCTGTAAATGGCGTTACTCCGATTGCTGGGCTTGCGTTTAATTCCGCAACAGTACTCAGCTTAGCTTTGGCAGTAGTACGAACAGGTTGTGTTCCGCTTGGTGTAGAAACAGGTTTTACAGTAACTAAACTCTTCAAACTTACGATATCATCAGCTAATTCAATGATGGTTTTGTTTTCTTCCTCTGGAACAATAACGTAACCCTCATCTAACTTCAAACCGTCTTCTGTAATATCACGAGTTTCAAGGTACTTATCGAAAGAAGATCGTTCTTCGTCCTTTGAGTCATCTTCACCATCACCGATTTTACGGAAATCAGCAGGGTTGAAGTCACGCTTTTCTCCTTTTCCTTCACCATCACGCTCTTCATCCGATCCAAAGCCATCTTTCATACGTTGTTCCGCTTCAAGTTCATTCTTCTTTTCGTTTAAATCACGAACTTCTTTTTCTAAATCTTTAAAAGAAGTATCTCCACGCTTTTCCTCATCATCCATCATTTCTCGAATCTCTGCTAAACGTGCTAATATTTGTTCAATATTCATTTTTACATTCCTCCTAAATTAATTAAAGTTTTAATTTTTGCTGCTTGTTCCTCACGATATTCTTTGATTTCATTATCATATTCTTTCATACGATCATATCCACGAGCACTAACCTCCGAATCAGGATAGGCCGGAAATGCTACTGCGCTTACCTCAAATAAATCCGCCTTTTTGATCGTTCGTAAAGGTATATCATCGTCAAATTCCTCAATGTGGTCATCCGGGTTGCGAAATCCAAACGATACACCGTCAACATCTCCACGCTTTATAGTTTCGTAAGTATCATCACCTAAAGTTGTCTTAGGTAAATCAAGCTCAAAGTGCAGTCCTACATCGTCTTCTTTGAGGCGCAAGGTGCCGTTTTTTGTACGACCTAGAACTTTCGATCTGTCATGCGACCATAAGAAACGCTGATCTCCACCTTCTAAAGAATCAGCGAATGCACCTTTCATGAATTGTTCACGAAACTTCATAAAGTATCCTAGTACATTTGATCTCTTTTTCCATTTGACTGCATAACCACTTATAGTACGATTACCATCTTCATCTTCGCGAATTTCAATTTCATTCGTCATCAGTTCCCGTTTTTCCGTTTTGTCCATCTGTTTCACCACCTTCCGAATACTGTTTACCAGCCATAGAGACCGGGATCATATTTCCGTTGAAGTAAGGTACATTTCCACCAGGTACAGGCGGTAAATTTTCTTTGCCCCTTGCTTCATCGAGTAACAGCATTCCGCTTTGTATTCCTACGTTATAAGCTTCATAACGAGTTTTTAAGTCAGAACGCAACATAGCGTCAACGTTAAACCTAATAAAAAGGCCCTCACTGATTTCTTTTTCAGTAAGGAGCTTGTAAGACATCTCTTGTTCATATCCAGTTAAAATAGGCTGTAACGTGTCCATATAGAACTCTTTTTGTTGATGTTCTATATTTGTATGAGTGGATCGTTCTAAGCTGTTTAACTGGTGCATTTTAACTCCAAACGCACTAGCTATTTGCCTTTCACTTAATGCTTGTAACTCCACAAATTGAGAATCTGCTAATGATGTACTAATTGATTGATAATCAAACCCAATGGGTAAAGGTAATAATTGTCCGGCTTTTTCAATACCACCGGAAACACGATTCATTCTTGCTTGTAGTTCCGTTTGACTTTTTTCATCTAAATCACCAATATACTTAACGACCCCACGAGCATGAAGCCCATTCTTCAAGTAATTATTAGTAAATCGTTGTGCTTCACCAGCGTTTTCAATTAATGTTTGAAGTTGTTTTCTGATTGGCATTGGTTCTATTCCGTCTTTGGTCATTCCTAGAAAATAAAGTACATCTTCATAGAAAAACTGATACTCCTCGCCACCTTGCTGATATGTGAAGTACATGGGTACATCCTTGTTTTCCAACAATCCCACATCATCAATGTAAGCAGTGACATCATCCATATTTAAGGGAATCAAAGAAACAGGCCTACCATCTTTCCCCCTCCCAATCGCAACAACAGAATAACCATACCAATTACGCTGATATTCGATAGTTTTCCATAATGTTGATGCAGACATTAATTTGTTAGGTCTTAATTTCAGCATTTGAGTTAACGGATGATTTTCAGCAGTATCATTACCTTCATGAACTTTGATAGGTAATTTACTTACTCCATCTGATAAAATACGCAAGGAAGTGATCAACGTTGTTTCTTTGAAGTCTTTCTTATCCATATTCACACCAAACATTGACTGAAACACTGGACTTCCTAATAACTTATCTACATCAATATCTTCTTTTGTTATTTCTCTTCCGAATAGTTTCACAAATTAATCACTCCCTTCTAGTACTTGCTAAAAATAAGCCGAATAATATTAATAGGAGTCCTATCAAATATTTTCCAAGTGTTTCATCAAGCGTATAAGTTGTATAAACCACAACGGAAATTCCAGACAAAATAAAAAGCTCATTAATAATATTTCTAATGAACTGTGTGCTTTTAGATATTAAGTTTTTGATTAGTTTCATACGTTATCACTCAAAAAGAATTTGCGTTCACTTAAATCCAACGGTTGCCATTTATTTTTACCTACTTTGATTTTAAATACCTTGCTGTTGCACATAAGTTTATTTAAAGCACTAACCGTCCTATTTTTAGTTTTTAATATACGAAATTTAATTATTGCCTTAGAAACAATAAATAAAATGCGTCCAATAAGAGTTTTTCTTACTTTAACTGTAATCATGAAATGCCCTCCTATCCATTATCTTTTAACCATTCCTCTACAGCTTTATTCGGGTCATATTCTAGTTTCTTATTATTGGCAATCGCCCTGGTCAATCCCATAAGCATTGCAATAATACCGTCAATCTTTCCTTGTTGCTTATCAAACATTAGCTTACCTGTAGGATTTTCTTTTGCAACAGTATTTTCTGCCATCCAATTAAACACTGGATTATTAGTGTGCTTTAATTTATTGTCGTATAATAAATCATAAAAATCAGCAATTGTAGGACTAAAACCAAATCCTTGAATATGGTCCACCATGATAAAACCATCGTTTTGTAAATCGGAAGCTATACCACTTGATGCGAATTTATCAAACACAATTTCTTTTATGTCATACTCTCTAGATAATTCCTCTATTATTTGACGAACATACCTAAAGTTAACAAAGTCACCTTTTGTGGCTATCATATATTCTTGCTTCGCATAAGTATCATAAGGGAATTTATCCACCTTACCATCACTAATTAGTGTGTCAGCAGGCTTAAATAGATAGGGCAATACATAATACTCATTATCTATCGGAAACACCAACACAAGCGCTGTAAAGTCTTTATCAATAGATAAGTCTAATCCTGCATAACATGCTTTGCCTTTCAAGAATGATAAATCACTAAATGTATTACCTTCATCATTCCAGTACTTCATATTAATAGCACGTTCTGCTTCCAGTACCACGTGTTGATTAAGATAATACCTTCTAAAGCCGGGAATTAATGCAGGCATCACTTTTGCTTGCTTAGATAACCTTCTGAGTTCATCAGACTTTCTGAAACCACCAGGCAATAAGTCAATTCCTGGATTAGCTTTTATCCATTGTTCCTCATCTTCAATATCACAATCATCATCAGCCCTATAAATGGCAGCATAAAAAGAGTCATCCTCAACTTCACCCGACTGTACTTTTAAAGCGTATTGGTATTTTTGATATTCTAAATTGTGTTCATCCATGCCATTTGATGCTGTTGTGATTGACATGATGATAGGTTCATCACGTGCACCTTGACCAGTTTGGAGCTTGGTGTAATTTTCTCCTCCTGTTTTGTCTTCATGAGTTTCATCGACCGCTGCAATGTATGGGTTGAATCCATCAAGTTTAGATGTATCAGATGAAACAATCTGAATAAATGAATCAGTAGCTTTTCTTAATATTCTTCTTCTACTATTTACAATCGTACAATGCTTCATAAGTGTTTTGTTTGTACGGATCATATACTCAATCATGTTATAAATGTTATCCGCTTGTTCTCGTGAGTTTGCAGCAACTATGTTTTCTTGCCCCATCTCATCATCTGTGTAAAACAAATACAGTATGATAATAGCGGCAATAAATGACTTTGCATTTTTACGAGCAATGGTTATAAATATTTCCCTATATCTTCTTAACTCATCTGACTTACGTTTTGTCGCAATAATGTCAGTAGCTATTTTAAGTTGATACTTTATTAACTTTATCTTTTGTCCTTTTTTACCTTTAGGAAGATTAAGTTTTTCAATAAATGTTTTAAAATTGTCCGCTTCTTTTTCATCAAAGTAATATTTCTCTTCTGCCATATCCCTCATTCCTCTACTTAACTATCATGTCTTCAAGTTCTTCATCAGTCTCTCCACCTCCATTCCCTCCAGATCCATCACCTCTGTTTTTATCCATACGAATACGTGAAGCTGGAGTGAATCCCAATTCTTTAGCGATTGATTGCATGCTCGTAAAAGCATCTTTGGATATACTCACTTCCGGACGTTGCTGCTCATATCCCGAAGGCGCCTTGAATGTATATCCTTCTTTCATAAGAATCATTTCGCACCGTTTCCACTTAGCATATGCTTGACAATATGCCTCAAGCGCTTTGAGATCCAATGAATCAAATGAATCTTTGTCGAGTAAGTCCCTCACTCTTTTCCATTCGGTTTTTGCCATATTGTCCATCCAAGATGGCACTCTAAATTTTTGTTTTGTCACATAAAATCACCTACTTTAAGAAAATAAAAAAACACCAACATATTAGTTGATGTTTTACATATATATTTATTCTTGATAAATTGCTATCGGAGTTATTTCAATCACAGGTCCTTTTAGTTCGAATGAATCTTCATTTATTTCCTCTACATCAAAATCTAGTTCCCCGGATATTCCTGAGTCCGGTATCATGGTCATCAATTCTTTTTTATTCATTCTCAGTCTTCCAGGAAGCATTTTAATAAGGTCTATTTTTTCATGTGGTTTATATTTCCTTTTGATTTTTCCTAGAATAGTAAACTCTCCTTCTAAATCATACCTATCTTCCAAAAACTGTTTACTATCTAGACTAGTATAAAATTTCATGTCTACGTCATTATATGGGTGAATAGTCATTGTAACTTTTTTCAAGTTGAATATTGAGGTCGCTATACTCATGTTCTTAATATCTTCTTGTGAGGAATCTGCTTCGAAAAGTCCTCTAAATTTATTTACGGTATCCATTGTGCTAGATAGGACTAATTCAACAGGGGATTGTTTAAACTCTCCAGTAAGTTCAATAAATTGACCGTTATGTAACTGTTCCAATATAACATTATCAAAACCTATTAATGTTTGAAGTATATCCTTTTCTTTCAAAATAGTATAGAGATCTTTGAATAATGCCACCTCGGATCTAGTAACACTCCCCTCTATCTCGGTTTCATTACCTCTTCTTGCTTCATATTTTGCAACAATTTGTGAAGCTTTACCACCTATGCTGCCACCTTTAGTTTTCTCTGTTTT
>RWZD01000038.1_pt1 | contig 40810 bp, 70 predicted proteins | sample 2187771 | NCBI WGS metagenome assembly RWZD01 (sample SAMN10531866, study PRJNA481165) | viral metagenome | isolation source: viral particles purified by filtration and ultracentrifugation from about... | place: USA: Tennessee
CTGTAATTGCGATAATGTTAAGCCGCCTGTCATTTGGATATGTGGGTAGTCCTTAAAGCTAGTCCAATCACCGCCCCACTCAAACCCTAGAGATTTAGCAATCTGTGCAACCTCACGTAATTTGTTTGTCGGCCATGTTGCCGTAGTACCCTCTTTATTGGTAATAAACATATCCAACGCTAAGCCGTAATTGTGCAAGGATTGTCCACCTCTTGCATTTGTGACAATGTTACCTGGTTTAGTTCGGCCTTGTGCATATAAAGCATTTTGTTCCGCATGTGATCTATATCCATCACTAAATAAAACGTAAATACCTTGCTTATATGCTCTACGAATAATTTCTTCTGCTCCCTGTTTAATTACTGGATGTACTGCACCAATACGCTTTAATGCTTTATTTACTAAATTATCTACTGACATATTTATCATCCTTTCGTATTCCTATGTGTAAAAAATCGCTGTTTTTGATACATAGACATTAAAAAAAGAGCGCCTATTTACGCTCTTTCATTTCTTTTAACTCTTTTAGATATTCGTCGGCTTTTTGTGCTTCTTTTGTGACACTGTTGTTTTTGTACCATGTGTACACCGCTGTAACAACTAATGCAATGCTAGATACACCTTCGTATATTTGTTCTTCTGAAAATGGTAATGGCGACCATCCTAGCACCATTAATGTTTGGTTAATTAATAAAATTACCAATACTGTTAATCTAATTAATGCTTGTTTCATTTTATCCCTCCTTTTATTTATCTATCCCCGTATGTTTTACGATGTTTATGCTAATCACGGTAAACACTGTCATACATGCAAATGACACCGCACCAATAGTGGGAAAATTAATTGCATAACAAACGGTAAACACCAAGTACAACATAGCTGACATGACTAATCCTAAAACTCTTAATGCTACGTTATCCAACAACAATCCAATTGCCTTTACCATTCCAGCACCAAAAAAAGAAAAAGCCCACATAAATTGGGGCATTATCTTTAACATCCACGTGTATAGATTTGTATCTGGTTGTAGCATGTTGGGGAATATAAACATTAAAATCGATACCGATAAACTAAATAACGTCGCATACATTTCAAAAATTGGGGGAAATCTTAAATCACTTTCATTTTTTACTTTTTCTACTAATTGTTCCAGTTCTTTTTCTTTGTTGTCCATATAAACACCTACCTTTGTATTAACCATATTAGTAAGGACGTTATCCCGCTAATTATCCCCCCAGCTAAAAGATAGATGAAAGATTGCGACATCCACCGATTGCCTTTTTTTATCTCGTCTACGGTGTTAAAAAGCGTCTTTAGTTGTTCGATTGTCTTTGTTTTAAACTCATTTAGTTTGCTTATTTCCTCTTGGTTTTTTTCTACTTCTTCTTTCAGTTTGTCTACTTCCCATTTGGTCTTTTCATCCATCTGTAACCCCCTAACGTTTCAGACATAAAAAATAACGCTTATTCAGCGTCTTTGTCTCCCGATTGTACTAGCTCCTGTTTTAATGTGCCTGTAGTAATTTTAATGTCTCGCCCTAGCGAATCATTTCTAGTGTTTTCTTTCAGTTGTTCTCTTAGATTTTCATTGTCTTTTTTCAATTCTTCATTTTCTTGCGATAAAGCAATTATTACTGCATCTTTTTCAGATGATTCGACCTCTGCATTTACTAATTTATTTGCTAGAGAATTGATTACGTGTTCATGATTTAATTGTTTTTTACTCGACATTTTCCAATTCCTCCACTCTCTTATATAAATCCTTAATCAAAACATGGTGTATTGCATGTATCTGCCCATACTGCATGGACTTATAACCATCTGTAGCTGTAGCCACTAACGATTCAAATCTCATATCTTTGTCCACAAATATTTTCTCTACTTCCTGTGCTATGAAACCAAACTCGTAAGGATTACTTCCTCTAATTCCTTCTGTCAAGTCGGCATTAGTGAGCTTCTTTTTATAACGTTTAGCATCAACATTTAAAAATGCCTTCGCAAAGTCTAAATCAATTACTTTGATGTCTGTTTTTAACTTACGGTCAGATGATACGTCGGGATTGCTCAGCAAGTAGATTCCGTTCCACCTATTAATAGGACGCCCTAAATCGTACGAGTGTATTCCTGTATTCATCGGGCTAAAATATGGATCACTATCCGTTTTGAATAAATAACCTCGACTAAATGAAACTGCTTTATCTCTTACGTGAAATCTCTTGCCTACCACAGAGTTTTGAATACCGTCCGCTGTCTCCCTGGCGCTTGTGTTAGAGATAAAACCACTAAAACCTGCTTCATCCGATACGCTAAAAGGTTGATTTAAGTTTGTAGCCCCCAGTGCAACAAAAGGGTAAGTATCGTTTATCGACGTACCTACTGCAATCCCAGCGTGTCGGTTATTTCTTGTGTATCTTAACCGGTTACCACTTGATAAAAACTGTATTAATGCTCCACCACCAAGCCTAAACTCGGTGCTTTCCAACTCTAATAATCCGGTATTCAAATTCCAAAAAGTGTTACTGTTATTAAGACTTTGAATGATTCCTCCCCTAAACTCTACACCTTCAATCAAAATACCCCTTAGTGTACCCGCTGTAATCGCATCAGCAACTATACCCTCATAAGTGATAGCTGTTTGATATGTTTTACCACCATCACGACTAAAACCTAGACCATCAGTGTTAAATCGCATATAACCATTAGGGTTACTACGGTTAATACCGATTATCTCTCCTGCACCGTAACTAAAGTGACTATCTAAATTACCATTAATAATGTCGCTTGCACGTTTTACAGCATCTTCCAGCCAAGTAACTTTAATTTTTTTACGACCATCTATAATGTCTCCAAAGTCTTTTAACGTGTTGTATTGTTGTGTTTTATAACGTGTGGCAATACTTTCGTTACCTAGCGTGTATTGTGCGCTTGTTATATTACCTTCTACATCAAATGTTTCTTCTATTTCCATTACTCGCACTTGTTGATTTAAACCTAATCTATCAATATGCAGATAGACACGGTCTCCTTCTTCTAATTGCATTTCTGGGTAACCGTTATTGGTCAAGTCTATAGGTGTGATGGTTGTAGATACTTTATAGCTGTTTTCTACACGTTTCTTTACTGCTTCTTTAAGTGCAGGTTCATGTTTAAATGAGCCATCATATAATGCTGGTCCTTCTATCTTCCCGTACTTATTAGATAATGGTGATAGATATTCAGTTTCTAATTCATAGTCTGCATTTTCTTTCGATTCGTCTAAATCCCCATATCCTTTTGCGTAAGTGTGAAAACCACTACCATCTACTTCGACCGTTGCATCTTGTACGTTTAAATCATCGTGTAAAATTATATCCTTGTCATGACCAACTAAATCGTAAATATAAGCTACTTTACCTTGTACTTTGTACTCTGCTTTATAACGATCGATACCATATAAAAAACGTTCTGTTTTACTTTGGTTTTCGGAGTAATTTAAAGTGTTTGCTCCAAGATTATCTACTAACACATAAGAGTATGGTGTGCCATTAAATAACTCACTAAAATATGCAGCAGGTGTCATTGATTTATCCTCGACACTATCTTGTAAATAGTACCCGTTTAAATCAACAAAAAAAGATAGTACAGCATCAACAGCTACACTACCTTTATTACCGTCTAATTTATAAGTCGGTGTGATAATTGTATATTCTTCACCTTTAAATATTACCTTCCAACCGAATTCAATATCCTGTAAAAAATCTACGTTAATTATATTCGGTAGAAATTCAACCGTTAATTCCCTTTGACCATTAACACGTTTGTTTCTTCTTACTTCCGCATATGCTGGATATTCTTTGCCCTTTAAATCTTTTAGAAATAAACTAGCTTGTCCTTCGATAGTTTTCACCTCCAGTGTAAAATGAAAAGACACCTACGATTGTAGATGTCTTGTAAATGCTTAATTGATATGTCGCTGTTTGTTCCTATTGTTTAATCAAATAATACAATCCTTTTTGTTTTGGCAGTTGCCAAACAGCTCTACTCCAACGATCGTTTCCCTCGATTAAAACTGGATCCTCTTCCGTTAGCGCCACGTCCCACCCTACCGTTCTCACATCAGGTATTTTTAACGCGGCTTCTTTACATATATCAATAACTTCTGACCATAGCGGTATTTGAAAGCCTTCGATTTTTGTACCTGTAATAGGGTGCTTATTAAGTTTATTGCCCACTTTATCAAATGCGACACTATCCAATTCACCAGTGTTAATATCTATCGATGCGAAAATTCCACCTGACCCCGCATTATCGACATATCCACCATTCCCAATTCTCAAAGTTGCACCTAATATTTTAACTTCATTGTCCTTGATAAACGTTATTAGTCTAACGGTATTTATAGCGTCAGGATATAGTTTATTCATGTCGGAATGTTGTATTATAGGCTCTTCTATTGTATCTAGTTGATTATCTATACAATATTGAATGGTTTCTTCAACATCATTAACCATTAGCCTAGTTACTCCTTTTCCTTCCGCACCTTTTGATGGCTTTGCAAAAACAATGTCCATAGAACTTAACCATTTTTTTGCATCATCTATATTATTACCGTCTAAGTCTAATTCAAAAGTTTCTCTACCAAGATATTCTGAAAAGTTTTTTGCGAAGTTGTTTTTATCAAAGAATAAATCGGTTTTGTCTTTGTTATTCACTCTATCAAAAAAATCATGGAGTTTTTTACCTGTAACATAAGTTTTTCTTTCTTTATTCCCTTTATTGTAAAACTCATATAAAACAAAGTCTTCTAGCGTTGCACCATGAATGGCGACTGATGATAAAAAGTCTATATAATGTACTAACTTATTTCTGTTCGCTTTCTTTTGACTTTCTTTTAATTTCGGATGATCTAACCAAGATTTCAATGTCGATACTTTTGCCTTAAATTTACTAAAACCTGAACCATGTACAATTTTTCTATAGTTTTTACCCGTATTCACTTAAATAATCCCCCGTATCATTAGTATTATTACTACTATAATACAAAAAGGGGAATTATGGTATTATTTCTAATAATTACTCTAAAACAAACTGCTTCCATTCAGACCAGTCACCATTAGATTTAGCATATCTAATATATTTTTTGTGTGAACCATACTCTACAAACTCTTGATAGTTCCACATATTTTCAATGTCGCTTACCTTAGTTGTTGTAAAAGTCCCACCCACTCCGTTCGGTAGTCCCTCATTATTAAAAGATGATTGCACTCTAAAAACAGTTGTCCCTAAATAAAAATCTTCTATCCTATTCCCACCATGAAAAGAATTCAAGGGCGTAACTCTGTAATCATTTACTGGTGTCCAGTCAGTCCATCCGTTACTCGTATAGTAACGATAGTAGTATTCTTTTTCCCTGGTTGTATAAAATGTTTGGTAGTTCCAAAAATCTTCAATAGGACTAAAGTAATGGGTTGTTAAAATGCCGCTAGTACCATAACCAGGAAATCCCTCTAACTGCGATTCTCGAATAATGGAATGAGTTATTTTATTTTGTTCAAAATCTTCGAGAGGGGTGTCATTCGCAGTGTATTTACTTCTATCAATGATATTAATGCCTAGATTGTCTCCATAAATACCGCCCTCACCACTAATCGTTATGGATGGCTTCATTCTAGTGCCACCAAATTGTGCAATGTTACCAAATGTTCTATATCCTTCTTCGAGTGTGACTATCTCAATGCCGTTATTCAAAGCATACTCTATTATATTTCGATAATCCTGTTCTGTTGCTGGTTCTTGTTCTATGTGACCTATCATAATCAACCAACCATTTTCCTCTATTGTCTTATCCAACATTTTCTTATTTTCCTCAAACGGCTTGTTTAAATTAAATCTTCCAAGCCTATAATTATTTACCCCTGATTTCGCACTAACTATTCTCTTGTCACTATCCCTTGAAGTTCCGGAACCAGTTGAATAATCATAATATCTACTTGCCGCCTCCAATACCCTTTCATCATAGGCACCATAAGGAAATATAACACCTCTATGGTTAAAATTATATTTTTTCATAAACTCGTTTGATGTACGGAGATCTGTGTGTAGATCTTCTAGGGATACTTCTGTTAGCTTTTTATCAAGTTGATGTTCGTGAGTGTGGGATACTATCTCAATCAATCCGCTGTCTCGCATCTCAATCCATTCATTATAGTGTACATATCTATTATTATACGGCCTGCTGTCTCCAGGGAAACCCATAGGCCTTGACGTAATCATTGCCGATGTAAACGGAACATTATATTCTTTAGCTAGCTTAAAGAGTATTGTATATACGCCTGACCATCCATCGTCATCAGTAATTGTAAGCATAGGTTTTCTAGTTTGTTTTCTACTAACCATAGATTCGGTACGTCTAAAATCATCAGTTTCCGCCAACTGCGAACTAAGTCTACTGTCAACTTCAGCTATTGCACTAAACTGTGTAAACGGCATGAATGCTATCCAGTTACTACCATCATAACGATAAATCATGTTGTCATTTTCTACTGCTACTGTTTCCCCCTTTTTAGGATTGGTCGGTAAATCGGCAAAGTTATCCACTACATGTGACCAATTTAATCTAATATCATCAATAACTTTATTAAAAGCATCCTCTGAGAGAGTGTTAATAAAATCATTTATTTTATTGTTTAATTCTTTTTCAACTTTATTTATTTTCCCACTAGCATCTTGTACACCTTTATATAACTCAATAAAATTGTGGTTAGTGTTATTTAAAGCATTGTCGTCCATAGGGTTTTTTATTTCTTGTCGTGCCACAATATCAACTCCTTAATAATACTTAAACCTAAAATCTAACGTTATTTTATAGTTAGATAGTCCGGTTATTTTCCATTTATTCATTAACTTCTCAATCACAAAATAATATCTATTTGTTCGCTCCATGATAGTTTTTCCGTTTAATCTAACGTCATGACCATTAAATATTAATGTACTTCCTGCTTTTATTTTCCAGTCAGTATTTTTACTTGGATTGTATTCCCATTTACCGCCTGTTGCATCCTCAATAGTGAAGCTAGTTACTTCTTGGTTAAACTCTATTTTAATCTCGCAATTACCTTTTTCTTGGATAGTTTTTAATTGTTTACCTGCATTGTAAAATTCGAATTGGCTTACGTTACTAAATTGGTATTTTAATTTGCTAGGGTCAACATCTAAGCCCATTCCGAACGACCAATTGCCCGTCACCGGTATACCTTTATTGTTATGCAAGTCCATCGTCTTAAATCGACTTATCCAGTAAGGTTGACCGTCTATTTTTAATGGGATTTCGACATCTGCAATTGTCCTAAAATTTTGAGGACGTATTGCCGAGTATTGTTCTACAACACGTACTTTCATCAATTTGTTACCTTGTTGAGTTTCAGTCACATAAAAACTTCCTAATTCACGAAAGAAGCTATAAACTCTATCTCGTTTTAAACGGTAATCTGTAGAGTTCATAGCCTTTATCATTGCACTTAGAGTAATACTTCTGTTTCTGTCTTGTACACCAGTAATTAATGTTCCAGGCATACCATTCGATGCATGTTCAGTTACATCTTGCCCGATAGAGGATACGTAAATATCTAATCCCAATAAACCGTATTCTAAATCATCTACAGGTAATGGTACCTTGTTAAAATTGGAATCATATATTTCAAAATAATCTACAAATCCCTTCATGCTAATGCACCTCCTGGTCTACCTGTAAATATGTCATGTTTAGTTGATTCTTTTCCGTCCATTTTGTCATATGATCGTTTAATGTCACCTTCTGTTAAAACTGGTTTATCCTCAATGTTTTTATTAGATTGCAACAACTGCATAAGCAACTTGTTCTGTTCTAGTGTGGCTTGTAATAACCTGTCATCTACTTTATTTTCTATATTAGTCACACTTCTACCAACAGCACCAATAATTCCATTACTTCCCGTATAACTAGATATAGGATTAACATTTACCATCGAATCAAGCGACATTTCTTTAATTCCTTTTCTTACAGTCGCTGACAATCCACTAGCTAAGCCGTCAGCTGATTCAATTGCTTGTTTAGACTCGTCATCAATACCGATCGCTAAACCTTCCGATAACCATCCACCGAATTGCTTAAATAATAGTGATGGTGAATTGATTTTTAGTAGCGACTTCGCTTTATTCACAACTCCGTCAACAACACCTGTAATTGCATCTATCGCTTGTTTACCCATATTTTTGATACCTGATATTAAACCCTGTACAAGCCCCATACCTGCACTCATCATTTGACTTGTAAATTCGATTACCTTACCGGGCATTTGTCCAATAAATTGACCTACGAGGATTACTGCGTTTGTAAGATACTCGACAATCGTGCTTAATATACCGCTAAATACCGTAATTATAGCCGACAGTATTTCGTTAGCTTTGTTACTTGCTGTTGAGACCATTTCAGTAAACTTTGTGGTTAAGTTATTCTTTGCTTCGGTTAACTTATTTACAATGTTGTTTTTGATACTTGTAAACTTTTCAACAACTTGGTCTTTTGCTTCTGTAACTTTTGTTTGGACTTCGTTTTTCATATCTGTAAACTTGTTTTTCGTGTTTGTCCAAATGTTGCCTAGTGTCTTTGTTAAAAAGCTATCAATCGCACCCCATATATTAGAGATTAATGTTTTAATTGCCGACATCAATCTATCGGTAACGTTAAGCATTGATTCAAAATCACCAGTAACTAGTGCGACTAACATGTCTAGTACAATGCTTAAATATTCCTGGATAAAACTCCATGCAGTTTTAATAATATCGACAATCATTTCTGTGGCATTTTGCACTAGATCTTTCATAAAATTAAAACCATTAACCACTGCTTCGACAATAGATTCAACAATTTCAATTAACCATTCGAATAAATTATGGAACCAGTCAACGATAGCGTTTACCATATCGGGTATTATCGAGTTACCTACAAGTGTCATGTATAAACCGTAGAAAAACTCTACAATTGTCTCGACAAGTGTTGCAAAAAATACAATGACACCCTCAAATATACTCACAACAAAATTAATGGTTGATTCAGCCATGTTTTTCCAATGTTCGAACGCTCCACTTAAGTCTCCCGTAAATAACGCTACGACAAATCCTACGAAGTTAGTTAAAAAACTTAATAGGTTGGTAAATGCATTAATTAGTGGCCCTATCGCTCCCATAACGGCAGTCAATACACTAACGACTACACCAAACGCCGTAACTAAAACTCCACCGACAATTTGAGCAACAACGGTAAGTACAGGTTTCAAACCTTCCCACGCCATTTTAAGCGCATCAAGACTTGGTTCCATGTTTGATTTTAGACGTGTAAATTCTCTATCCATAATTGCTATTAAAGGTCCAAAATGCCCCTTTAATCCGGATATTGTACTCGTAAAGTCATCAAACCTATCTTTCAAACTACGAACTACATCACCTGTTTTAATAATGGTATTTGCCACAAAAGAAAAGACAGAATCAAATATAGGTTTTAGGGCATTTATAGCGCCTTCTATTGATCCTACACCACCTAAAGCCATGTCAATCGCTTCGATGATTTTTGCAACACCCATAACAACCCATGTTTGCATGTTTGTCCAAGCTGTTTTAATACCACCGCTTGCTTCTTTTGCAGTTTCAGCAAATCCACCTTGCGCCTGGTCCAATTCTATTAATTTAGCATTAAATTCTTCCATCGAGATTTCTCCCGATTTTAATGCTTCGTAAAAGTCATTTGTTGCTGATTGGCCAGTAAACCCAAATGCTTCTGCCGTTTCACGTAATGCATAGGGCATTGTTTCTTGTAAAGTTCGCCAAGATTGTAAATCTACTTCACCTTTAGATAACATTTGCACGTATTGTTGCAACCCACGTTCCGCGTCTGCCGTACTTGCTCCCGATGCTAAAAAAGCATTGTTTAACGCTAACGTTGTATCAACTGCGCCGTCTAGGTCTCCTGTCATAACAGCGATACTTTGTGCTGTACTTGCGACTTCATCTAGTCTTGTAGGCAGTCCTTGTATTCCATCAGATAACTTATCTATTGCACCTTGAGACGATTCTGCATCAAATCCTAGTTGTTGCATCACTCGTGGGAAGTTATTTAACGTATCATAACGTGATATAGCGCCGTCCATAGACTGCTTAACCATATCAATACCTTTACGCACAAGCGCAAATACTCCAATACCTGCAGCGACTTTACCCATTCCACGAACGAAGTCACCTAACCCCCTAGATGCACTACGACCTTTATTGTTAAACTCGTCGATGTCCTTATTAGCTTGATCTGCACCTTTAAGTTCGACTGTACCGTATATCCTAAATACTTCTAACATATTTCACCCGCCTTTCTATCGGGATTTACGCAAATAAAAAACAAGCCGATTAAGGCTTGTTCATCATATTTAATATTCCTTCTGCATCTTCCATTATTTGTTCATCTGTTTTCACAAATAAAGTTTCTTCTATTTTCTTCAAATGTTGCTCTTTATATGTTCCAAAGGATACAAAATTACCCTTATTCATGTTTGGTAATTCGACTAACCATTTTTCCCACAATTTATCTTCCAGTTCTTTTTCGTATGCCTTTACTATCAAATCTGCTAGTTTGTCGACATCTAATTGCATGACAAATGACATGTCGCCATACCTTTTAAGCAACACGTCGTATATTTCAATTTCGTCTAATTCGCAAATTTGAAGGCTTGCTTTAAAAAAGCGCCTAGTTTTTCCTGGCCTTTCAGGTGCTCAAAAATTTCTGAAAGTAATTCGAATTCGTCATTTTTCACTTCGTCTACTGTTACACCTGCAATATCTGCTAAAAACTTAAAAATTTCCCCTTCGGCTTGTGGTGCGCTTGTGATTGCTTCAAAAATTACTTTTACCATGATTTCATTGTTTGTCGATTGTTCTGTAAAACCTAAATTTTTGATAGATTCCTTGATGTCCGATTCTTTAATAATTTTAGCAATTGTAAATAAATCCTTTGTATTTAAGTTTCTCATTATAATTTCCTCCTAGATTAGATAAATAGATAAAAAAAGAGACCGAAATTATTCAGTCTCTTCACCTTCTTGTCCAGTTCCACCGCCGCCATTTTCATCTGGTGGAGTTCCTCCATCTTCTTGAGGCCAGTAAATTTCATACGGTGCCTTTTCTTCCATTGCATCCTCAAAATCATTGTACGCTTTAAATGTAATTGGAATTGTAGCTTCGTTGTTATCTTCTGTACTTAGTTCCAACCCTTCTACAGATATAGCGTTCTTTAAAATAATGATAACTGGTTTTTTATTATTTGATAGACGACCGACATACGCAATGTTTTCCAAGTAATCGTCTAACTGGATATTAGCACGTGGAACAATCTTGTCATATCCTTCAATTGCATTTTTTTGTATGTCTGCTGCAGCGATTGCATCTTTAATATTCTGTGCTGATAACTCTTTTAGGTTAACAACTAATTGAGCGTTGTGGAAATTGACAAATACTAGCCCTTTGATGGGTGACTTGATTCCGTCAATTTCAGGTTCCCTTGTTTCCATTTCGGATTTAAACTCATTACCACCACTTGTTGCACCTAGAGCAATCCCTGACCATTGTTTCTTTTCTGTATCATACTTCAAATTTTTATAAATAGCCCCTGCATCAAGCAATAATCTTTCTGCGGTTTGCTTTGTAACACCAACTGGTGATGCTGTTCTTGTTTGTGGCATTTTATTACCTCCTGTATGTTTTAATAATTGCACTCACATCGTATCTTTTAATTTGTGTATCGGGATCGGGCACATTACCAATGTTTGGACGACCGACAATAATTAACTGGTTATCATCTAAATGACGATAGTTAAGCAATGCACTTCTTACTTGTTCGGCTAAATTAACAACTTTAGCATGTGACGGTGATTCAGATTTATCCCAACAGCTAACAGTTAAAAAATAATCGTCACGGTCCTTTTCGGTCGAATCGACTGGCCCTAAATTTAGCACTGCATAAGGAAATCTAGCGCCGTCTTTGGCTTGACCATTATATACTTCGTTGTCTGTATACTCTTTAATTCGATTGATTAACGCTAAATATACATGGTTCATGGGTTGTAATTCCTTTCTGCGACTGTACGTAAATTACCTAGATTACGCATTACACCATCTCTTATATAAGGTCTTCCAGTCATTTTGTAAGTACCTTCGTGTACGTACCAATTTGTTATCCTAAAGGTTTTTTATCCTCTAGTTCTTATAGTTTCCTATAAGTTCAGCATACATTTTCAACCACTTGGGTTGCCGAACACTCTTGGGTCTGTTATATTCTGTGCAATAAAAAAGCACAGGTTCAAGACCTATGCGTTACGATGTCATGTAGTTTTTAAGCAACATGATTATCTCGGTATTCCCTTACTTACGTTTTTTAACTGGTGCAAATAATTTATCTCCTCTGTACCCTCTGTAATACCTAGTCATAAATGTTCCTTTATTAATTCCGGATTCTTCGGCCCATTTCGTGATATTCTTTGTAACTCCCTTGTATTCAAGAAAGACATTACTTCTTCGGTTATACGCTTGTTGAGTGTCATCTGCCCATCTGCAATTAGATGGTTCGTAATTGCCATCGTTATTTATTCTATCAATGGATAGGTTCTTTTCATAACCGTTTTGCAATGCCCATTCTTTATATTTTTCAAAGTCGCTCTTCCACTCATCACAAACCGTAATTCCACGACCGCCATAATCAGGGTAATCAGGGCTGTTTTTATTAAAGCACCTTGCTTTAATTCTTTGCCATGAAGCATACAAAGGTGTACCGCTCATTTTGTGAGTGTGATTTTTTCGTGCGTTAATAGCATCAGTTTTCCTTTTCCAACAACCGCAAGATTTTGTGTTCCCGCTTTTAAGTTGGTCGGAGCGAACACTGACGATGTTACCGCAATCACATTTACAATACCAGAATGTTTTTCTTGATTCATTCTTTTTATGGAACTCCAATGCTGTTAGCATGTTAAATTTCTGACCAGTTAAATCTTCTCTTCTTTTTTTTGACATATGGCACAACTCCTTTGTTATCTATTGTTATCTATATTGTACCATAATGAGTGTGTATTTTGAAGTTTTCAAACGTAAGTTTAGGGTTCACCGATATTGCTCGGTTTTCACTTTTATATCGCTATAAAAGGCGGCGTACTTTTCACCGGATACATTTCTGATACAAGAGATGAGCCAATACGAACCGACTTGTCATCGGCTGAATAATTAATAGACCCAACCAACGCTCCTAGGTCTACTGGTGTAAGTGGTTTGATATGGCTAACCGCCGCACTACCAATAGCGTTTAGCATCGTTCTATTTGCTTGATTTAAACGCTGTTTAACTTTAGTTGCATTAGATTCAAACCTAACCATATTTCTCACCCGTATATTTCAATTTTATTTCTAACTGTCGATTCATATTATTAGGATTGTCAACGTTCGTCACATTGTATATTTCGTCGTTAAAAATAAAGCGATCTCCACGCCTTACATCCACCATTTCAAAAATGATAAATATATGACTTGATAATTCGCCTATCTTTTCACTTGCAAGTATCTCGTCACCGCTTAATTGGTCTAATGTTCCAGTTATTTTGTCTTTATCTTCCCACTTGTAATCAGTTCCGCCCATACCATCGTCTTTTTCTTCATATCTCTGTACTAATACTTCTACCATCGCAATCGCCTGCGCAATCCTTTAGTAACATCGATAGGATAATCACGAGATAATGAGCCGACAGCATACGATATGGAGTGTCTTGATAATGTTTCAGACTGGATTCCCTGTTTCGCTAGATTATTTAAGTCATACGCAATCATTTTAATTGCTATTTTTTCATAGCCTTGTGGATATTTACCGTCTTTATCGGGCATATCTTGGTTTGTATAACCCTTTATCCAATCTTCAACTAATGGTATTAATTCTTGAACTTGCTCGTCTTTACCCTCGATACCTGTTGCTTTCTTAAATTCTTCTACTGTAGTGATTGCCATTTAATCACCTACTTTTTCTTTTCAGTCTTTTTTGTTTCTTTTTTCATTTTTTTCTTCTGATTTACTTTTTCTTGCACTTCTTTTTCTGCATTTAAACGTCTCATTCGATTAAACGATGCTAAACCCAATACGATCATCCTCTCTAAAATAAAAGAGAGTAGACAACGCTACTCTCTTGTTTTATCTTATAAATTCTCGATTTTGTGGTTAAATGCAACAATACGTACGTTTTTAGGTTCATACACACGATTCCAATTGTCTGCTGTTGCAAGTTCAGCATTTGTCGGTGAGCTTCCTACTACTTCTGCATCTGTAAACTTAACACCACGTGGGTGTAAGAGGAAGTGTTGACGGTTAATAAGGATGTCATCACCTTGTAATGAGTCACGATCCGTTTCTGTAGGTACTGGTGCTACACCGTTACCTAAACCGAATGCACCTGCTCCGAAAATGTATGAAGTAAACACATCTCCATTTACTGGCATACCGTCATCAACAATTACACGTTTCCCCATGTATGTTGCAATAGGACGATTATCACTATCTTTAATAAATTCGATTAGATCTTGCTTACGTAAACTCGCAAATGTTGTTGAGTGTACTGCGATAGCGGTTAATTTCTCTTCGGCATCTCCTAATTTGTAAGATGCATCAATAAACGTTTCCGCTGTAAATCCACCTTCGATAGTATGAGTGTTATCTGCCATTGATTCGGATGCAAATACACCTTTTAACGTTGATAATAAAGTCGCTTGTCTACGTCGTGCCCAGTATGCGGCAACTAAATCACCAATTGCACGCATTGGATCATCACCGGATAATGCCTTTGCTAAGTCGTTAGCAGTCCATGCCTTACCACGCATTAATAATACTGCCGCATCTTTATTGGCTGTGATTTTATCCGGCGTTAATGGTGTAGTGTCCGATAACACCTCATCATCCCCGTCTAAATCTTCCCAGTATGGCATGTTAATAATTCGACCACCACTAGTTGCTAATTTGTCCAATTCAGGATTGTTTACGATAATTCCACTCTGTTCTAAAGCTGATAATTCTGATGTACGCTCGATTACGTACGGGTTAAATACCTCTGGTACAATTACATCTGCAATTCTTGTCATTTTACATCATTCTCCTTTAAATTTATTCAGTTCCTTCTAATGCTTCTAATCGTGCAATAATGTCGTTATATTGTGCTTCAGTTCCAAAACCATCTTTCCCCGGTTGTCCCGGGTCACCTTTCGGGCCACGTAAACTTTCTAGTTGCTCTTCTGTAAAATCTTCATAAGTAAATGGATCTCCTTTGTCTCCAGGTGGCCCTGGTGTTCCTTCTGTTTCAATATTTCTTAAAAATCTCGGCACTCGTTTTTTTGCCATGCTATAACCTACCCTTCATTTTGTAGTTGTTTAGCAAGGTCTGGGTTCTCTTTTAACAATTTAGCTTGTTCCGTTAAGTTAAAATGTTCCTTGCTAAATGGATTTTTAATGCCTTGTGTATTTGTTCCGCCCTCATTCGGTTTACGTCCTTTAAGTCCTGGTGGTTCATCCTCGCCGAATAAATACGGATCACTCTCTTGCAATGCTTTCAATTGGTCGTCTAAACCTAGCAAAGTTTCGCCGTCTAGCTTGATGTTTTCCGTATCTAACAATGCTTTTACTGCTTTAGCATTCTTTGCACCTGCTGTTGATAATGCTTTTTCTAACGTAAATTCAAATGCCTGTGCCTGTAATTTAGCTTCATATTCCGTTTTTGTTGTTTCGTTGACTTGTTGAAGTTCATCGATTTTAGCTTGTAAACCTTCTGCATCGACTTTCTTCAATTCTTCAAGTTGAGTATCACGGTCTGCTAATTGTTCCTTTAGACTATCTCTATCAGTCGTCACTGTGTCGAGTTTTCCTTTTGTGTCATTAACAACCTTGCCGTGCTCTTGAATAACTGCCTCAACCTGTTCATCTGTCAAACCTTGCTCTCTTAAAAACTCTCTATTCATATTTCATTTCTCCCTTTTACATTTTTTAACGGTGTCTAGTCACCGATAGGATTTGCACCGTTACGTGGTGCGACCGCATAAAAAAATAAGCCTGTTTATAACGTCTATTGCTTAAAGACGTGTGTTAAATTCTTCCTGTCCCATTACATAAGTTACATTTAACCTTAGTGTCTGGACCTCTTACAGATTCGCCGCCAATTACTGCCATGCTTTGCATAGCGTTTAATTTCCCACTACCACCACAATGAAAGCATAAATCCTTTAAAAGTATACTTATTTCATCAAGTGAGTTTTGAAATTCTATTGGTTTACGATGCAGTGATTCTTCTAAATTCTTAGGCATTGTACTATTTAATCTATTCCACATCATCATCACTCCCAATAACAATCAGATATGCCATGATTTACAAACATGGCGATCACTTCCTAGAATTTAAACTCGTTGTACTTTAACACTTGATACAACACATTACTAACTCTAGTTATCATTTCTTCGTCCTGCTCGTTGTAACCTGCTTCGTTAAATATCGCATGTAACACTTCATGGGTAAATGTTTGCCCTTTTCGGTCTTCACACATACCTGAATCAATTTCTATTAGACCCTTTTCATAATCAACTAACCCCCAATGGTTGTATTTATTCGCTAAACCATCAGCTTCTTTTACTTCGTATTCTATTCCAGCAACATTAATTTTATTTGGTATTTTCCCCATCAAAACGTCACACTTTCACCTGCTCTAGCCTCAATCTCATCATAGGTCATTTCCTTTTGTGGTTCTTGTTCCATTGGTTGTGGTGGCACATTAGCCTTCTGTAACTCTAATCTAATCAAACGTAATTCTTTCACGATTTCTTTAGCGATTTTTTCGTTCATTCGGTATCAATCCCTTTGCTCTGAATTCTTCATACGTAGCGTATTTTACAATGCCTGCATTTTCTACTCGTCTGAAACCTGGTCTAAATCCATCAACAATGCTTAAGGACTCACAACGACACTGGATAACGTTTTCCGGTCTACCTTTTGGATCGCCTGGATAGTCTAATTCTTCGCCACCTACAAAAAATGGTTCGTCTAAATCGACCGTTTGACCATCAGCATGACCGTGTGTGCTTCTTGTTCTGCCATCTGCGACAGACATCCACATTCGTTTCATATTAACACCACGATTATATGCATCCTTCATGCTTTCGTGATTGCCTTCTTGTCTTACTCGATGCATTTCAGTTCGTGCGATACGCAATGCTTGATTAGCGTTCATGTTCATATGCTCTTTTATCTTTTTTGCCGTTGTACGATACGATTCTTTGTGTAGCAATGAGTCCGTTATTGTATCAATTATGCGATTATACGTGCTTGCGACATAACCTCTATACCTAGCTTTATAGCCGATTCTATCGTATGGATTTTTAACGATATTCTTTATGTCGTCTTTATCCATAAAATAAAAGGCAATGGCTCCCGCTACCTCGTTAGATATGCTCCACGATGTACGGTAAAAAGATTCTTCTGCTACATCGTGCAGCCCACCATCTAAAGTAGATGTATTTTCTTTATACAACACTCGTAAATCATCAAGAATTTCTTTTTCTAGCTTTGTAAGACGGTTATACTTGTTCATTTCTACCCAATCACCATCGTATTTTTCGTATACGAGTCCTATTTTCTTGCGTAAGCTATTTAACGCTTTTTTGTAATTATTAATAATAATCTTTTCATGCTGTTTTTCTAATCTGTCTAACGCATTTAAATTAGATTTTTGCTCCTTATTCATCATCGTCATCATCTCGGTCTAAATCAAGATATTCATTTCTTTCTTGCTTTTCCTTTTCAATTTGCGCCAATTCATCTTCCAAATTATCTACAAATGGATGATTTGCAACGATGGTACGGTCACTAATAATACCTTTACTCTTTTGAGCAATATCTGCATTTTCTAAATCATTAGTTGTTACAGATCTATCGAAATAAAAGCGTACAGATTTGTAGTCATGTTGATGTGTATCTCCACTCATTTCTAAGTACTCACATAAAAACCACACCAGCTCCCGCAAAGAAGTTCTAAACTTTCGCTCTAATGTGTCAGATTTTAAATCTAACAACGAATAAAGGAATTTTAACGCAATCCCACTAGGTGCATTACCAAACTTGTCTGTGTTCGTATTTACACCTTGACCAAATGTGTAAATAGATTCTTCCAATCTGTCTAAATGACTGTCAATACTTGTCATTGGTATTTCGGCTTGTAGAGTATCAACTCCACCGTCACCATCAACGTTTATTGCTTTGTAATGCTTTAAGTTTTGCATAAATTCCGATAGCGACTGCCCTTCATAGCCCTTTAATATATAAATAAGTTCTTGTATTTCCTCGAAACTATTTTGGTTATCCGATACTTTTAAGTCATAAGCATCTATTAATTGCTTGTAGTAATGCAGGTCGCTTTTCTCTTGCTCGTTGTTACGAAAACAAATGAAAGGTACTCTACCCCATCCGTAACCCTGTTCTTGTTGGTTGTTCACATAGTAAAAATGCGATGCTGGATTATGCGATTCCGTAAAGTCTAAATGTAAATCGCCTTCGTCTAAGATGTAATATGTTACATCGTTGTCACTCCACAACTCGACTTGTTGCACCGTTTTATCCCCTAAAACAATTGGATAATAGCGAATAATGTGCTTGATTCTTGTCTGTCTTTTATCCTCATAGATAGGGATAATCTGTTCAGCAGGTACAATCATGTAATCAAATTGACCTTCTTCATCGATGTAAACATGTAGCCACTCTTTCCCTTTGTTTGATGCATTTTTAACTAGTTCATTTGCCACATCGTCAAACTTATCTCCAAAGTACTCGTTGATATGCTCTAACAATTCTTCGTCCTTTGTATCAAAGTTAATTGGATTCCCAACTAAATAAGCGACTTTTTGATCTACTAATAATTTATGCCATCCATGTGGTATTTTATTGTTCGGCTTATCTTCATCAATCATCTTGACACCGTCAATTACTGCATATTGCTGTCTTGTCATAATGTCGTTTTCGTTCTCGTAATAACGTACACCTTCACGCATTTTTGTCGTGTCGTGCTCGTCTATAATTTTCTTGATTGTTTTAATGCTTGGTTTCTGCTCCTGCAATTGCTTTGCAAATTCTTCAGTAAATGTAGCTGTCATAGGATACATTTTCACTCCCTCCATTATCATAAAATAAAAACGCCCTAGTTATAGGACGTTTAATTTCTTTTAATATTTGGTAATCTAGGAATCGCTTTATTCGAGCAACTCCTAGAACAAAATCTTTTCTTACTATATTTGTTAGCCATGAATTCACTTTCGCAATATTCACAACTTCTAACTTCGTCATCCACTCCGCTTTTCCTTCTCTTTGCAGATTTACACTTATTGGAGCAGAATTTATTATCCCCTACACTCCATGCCTTAAAGTGTTTATTGCAATTATCACACTTGAATTTGTCTAACGTCCTTAATTCAGCTTGATCACGTGCCATTCGACTATGCCATTCTCTTCCCTCTTTGGAACGATGCCATTCAGCAGCCTTTGGTCTAACATTCTTTTCAAAATTTTCACTTCTCCATGCTATATATGATTCATTAGTTTCTCGTTCTAACATATGGTGCTCCGCATGAGAAGAGTGACTCACTAAAGCAAGGTTATCAATATGATTGTTTGCTTTGTCGTGATTTTTGTGGTGGATATGGAATCCTTCAGGTATATCTCCGTTATATTTCTCCCAAACATACCTATGCAACCTCTTTTTAATAGAATCACATCTGTAATAACCGCTTTTATCATCCCTTGTAAACTTATAACCATCCAAATAGATGTATTTATCAGTACATTCCCTCAGTTTTTCCATATAATCAACCTCCAATATATAACTAATTATATCAGAGTTGATTCAGTTTTACAACTACCTTAAAATTGATACAGACGGCTTTTTCATATCATTTTCAAAGGCGTAGCGTGTGGCGTCTATGCAATGATTATCCTTATCTTCAAGTTTCGGTAATGGATTGCCATCTCGGTCTACTTGATAATCAATGTTTTCAAACTCTCTAGCAATGTTCGGTGTTCGTTTTGGATCAATCACAATAGCTGTTAAATCATCAAGCCATTCTTCCCCGTATTCAATGCTATCCGGCCCTTTTTTAGCACCTTTAACACGTATTCCGTAGCTTTTTTGTTCTGCAATTGACTTTGGTTCGGCGCTATCTGCAACGGTCATGATGTTTCCGTATCCTTTGTCTTTAATCCAGTTAGCAGTGTATCTATTACTCAATTTCAAACCATATAATTCATCCATTGCATATATAATTTGTTTCTTTTTGTCATAGTGCCATCTGACAAACGAATACGGATCTGTCGCATAACCATAGTCTTGGGCCTGTCGTATGTTATCAAATGAGTTGTATTCCTCATCTGTAATCTCACGAAACACAAGATTATCAAACGGAACGACACCACTACCAATCGCTTTACCACCATACTCCCAATCATATCGTTTCTTGTTTCGTTCTTTTGCCGCTTCCGCTTCTTCGATAAATTGCTTTGATATATGCGGGTTGTCTTTATAAGTAGAATGATGCACAAATGTATTATCTGGTTGAAATTGCGATTCATATTTTTTATTTACCCACGACTGTTTTCTTTTCGGTGGGTTATAGCTGTAAAAAAACTTATAAAAAAGACCATTCCCCAATTCTCCACGTAGCATAGAGTTGGTAATGGTCGTAACTTCTTCTTCAGTTTTAAATTCTTGCAATTCCTCTATCCATAACATCCCAAACGGATAATTTGAGCTCTTTAATGATTTAATACGTTCTGGCTCTTGCGCCCCTCTAAATACAATGTAATTACCTCGTGGTAAATAAGTTATTCGCATTGGTCGTTTAGTTATTTGGAATAGGTGGCTTACTTGTTGCTCGCTTATGGCCCATTTTAATTGTTCGAATACGGATAACTCAATTGTGTTATCTACTTTACGTACGCATAATGCATTTAATGGCAATCTCATTAGCAACTGGATCAAGATATGTGCAATATCAGAGGATTTACCCGAACCGCGTCCACCCTTACAGACCACGTTTAAAATATTAGGATCTATTGCAGCTCTCCAAACAGAATGAAATGCCTTTGGTAATAAATCGGATAATTTAATCTTCATCGTTATCACTTATGTCATCAACGAATTGTACTGCACCCACGACATCGACCTGTTGTTTATCTGTCCACATCATGTAACGTTTACCGAGTAATTCTAATGCTTTAATCGCATCTTTATTCTGTGTTGGCACTTCTACTACTTCAGGTTTCTTTTCTACTCCGAGAAAGTTTCCATTTTCGTCAAATGATGGTTTTTCCACCACAACAACTTGATGATCTACTGCTTCACGCCTTGCTTGTTCTGATAATCTTACTAGTATTTCATCTTGCTTCATAATAAGTTCATCTGTTTTCTCTTGCATTCTTTTATCGATTGCCTGCTTAATGTCAACATTTGTCAACAGTCGTTGTCCTTGTGACCTTGCTGTTCTCTTACTATACCCTGCCCTTATTGCCGCTTGCGTAGCGTTTAAATCAATAATGTACTCGTCAATAAATCGTTGTTGTCTTTCATTTAATTTCATATCACATACACCTCACTCCATTCTTTTTTGCATTAAAAAAGCACTCGTTTTATTGAGTGCCGATAATTTATTCACCTAATAATGTTTTTCTTATTACATCTTTTCCTAGTTCAATAAATACATCTAGTGGGACTTTTGAAACTTCCATTCCTTTTTCTTTTACGAAAGCCTTTGTTCTGTTCCATACATTGTCGTTGCTAAATGTGTCGTGAAAGTCATTCCCATACCAACTCAGACTATACGAATAGCTTCTGAGCTTATTATCTGCGAAAGACATTTTCCCGTTTATCAATCCAGCTTCCTCCATGATTTTGAAGTGATAAACTAGTTCATCGATTGATACCCCTCTACCAAACTCAATTTTTTCATTTGTCAATGCAGGTTCATCATTATCAGCTATTTCTTTAATTATCTGACGTACAACGTCCATATCTCTCTTCACTTCATTCTCTCCCTTCGCCCTAATCTAATTATAAGACAATTCCAAATATACTGCCACCCGTCTAGGTTTCACCAGGTGGCATATACATAAAGTAGGAGGAAACGAAAGAGAGGAAAGATTTTGGGGAAACTCCCACCCAAACCCTCCCTCTAAAAGGTGGTTTCACTTGTAAGTACATCGTAAGACATAGCGTAAGACATAATTTAAGAAACTATGTCATTTACCTTTGCTTTGGCTCGTTTAATATACATTTGCACCGTACCTTTACTAATCCCCAACCTATCCGCAATCTTCTGCATACTCAATCCCTCAGCTTCATACATAAGAAAACATTGTCTTTCCCTATCTGAAAATCGTTCAAATAATTTTATAAGTGCTTGTCTCTGTTCACGATCCATATACAACGGTTCACGTTCTTTTTTCAATTCCTCTGTTATATCCGGAATAATATCCATATCCTCGTATTGCGATATCCTGTAAATGTCCCTCTTATCGACACCCCTGTATGAATCTGGTTGCCTGCCTGTTTCCATCCAGTCGATTGAATATGTCATGCTATCAACCATGCTATTAATTTGTGATTTATCCTCTTGATCGTACTCGCTATCGCCTAGTAATTCGTGCATTTCCCTCAAATCTGCACGACCTTCTTTATATTCCTCAATTAATGCCTCTGCCCATGACATACATAACCCCTCCTATAAATAAAAAAGGACACAAACTAAGCGTATTCGCTCAATCTGTGCCCTGGTTGTTCCAGTAGCTTATTTAATTTTAGTAATTTACATATTTTCTCTGTTTTAGTTCTGCGATGCAGTCAAGCAATGTATCGATTGCAATATCAATATTTTTGTTGTATTCTTCCACTCGTTTAGGCGTCCTCTTGATTTCATAATCGCCTCCGCCAAAGCCTGTATCTGTCGTGTTTGGCAATTTTAAAAAATCTGCTAATTTAAGGTTTAATTCGAATGTTCTTTTATATCCCATGTGCGTTAAGTTGAATCCCTTTTTGAAATCCCTATTCGTTTGGATGAAATCGTTTTGTTTACAGTACTCTGGATATTTTTTTCTTAACTCTTTTATATATCCAATATGATTCTTAACTTTTTCCAAGAAATCCTCTTTACTTTCGGAATTCATCCAAAAATAGACCTCGTCTTGTTCATATCCATCTATCGTAAATAACATATTTACTCTGTAACAGTCTTCATCGTCTCGTATATGTTTAATGTCTATTGATTCTTCGCTAAACATTATTTTTAATTCTTTTTCTAACTCTTCTTGCTTTCTCTTCTCGCGTTCTCTTGACTCTTTATATTCCAAATCCCTTATCTCCCCTAATGTCATAGCCATTTTTATCGCCCTCTCTACAATTATCATTTTTTCGTATAACTAATCTCACAAACAACTGGTTTCCCGTCTTGCCATGTAATAACCTGTTTCCCGAATCCATCCCCTGGCTTGTCTACCTTTTCGAGTTTACCATCCATCACTCGATAAACTGCATTTTCCCTCAAATCAATCTCTCGTTTTGCCATGATGTCACCCCTATAAGTATTCAAATATTGTCATTTGCCCCTCTGCATACTCAATGTCATGCTCTAGCATTCCTACATACAACGGCTCGTCATTCTTTCGCTCTACTTTGTATATCGTTGTTGTTTCATTGCCATGCTTGGTCAACTCTATTGCTAACACGTCCTCTTTCCCAACTTCGTAAGTCATCAAATCACAATATATTTTCTTAATATCCATTTGACTGTCTTTCGTGATTTACTTTGTTTTTTTCATAATAACTTTGTTCGATTTGTTGCCAGGTAAAACCCAAACGCTTTCCCAAGTGGATGAAAATAGTTAAAATGTTACCGTAAAATAGCGACGTTCTGTGATTACTAAATTGTGCAATTTGATAAAATGTAGTATCAAACGAATCTAAAGTTGTATAATTCACAAGTTCAGTTGTCGGCCAAGTGACTGAACTCATTCCAATGTCATTCCCAATACTCAATATAAAATGTAGGCAATCAACGTATTCTTCTAGGAGTGGGTTGACATCTCTTTTCCCACTTCCTCTACAAACTGGGCAATCTTTAACTGGTGTAGATATATTTAACTCTCTATTTACTGCATACACTGTTTTATTACCGTCACAAAAATCACAAACATCTGTATTCGGTTTCTGATTCTCACTCCAAAACTTAAACCCTCGCCATTCATTCGCTAACTCTCCCAATTCCACCTGCAATGCTAGTATCTTTTTATCTAGTAGAGCGACACCTTCTAAATCTTTCTCTTTCACAATTCTTTCGTCTAGTTTCTTTTGCGTTTCGAATAATGGTTGTAAGTTCATTGTTCGCCCTCCAACTCCTTGTCGATCTTGTTGATTATTTCTGCTGCATTACAGCAATCGAAAAAATACGATTCCCTTTCGTGATGGCATGACATATGCGACAACAACTCTCTAATCATGTGCATTTCGTCGTAAGTTAACTCCATACTAATAACCCCTCTCTGCTTGTACTTCACGCTCAATCAATGCTTTTACTTCTTCGTATGATTCTTTAACGTGATACGTTGTGTTGTCATTCAACCAAAGGTACGTATAAGGTCTTTTGGTATCAGTTTCTATATGTTCTACTTTCATCACATTCATCAAAAACTTTCTTTCTGTATCTGCAAATGTCAACTCTATGAACATAATTAATACTCTCCCATCGTTTTTAAGTCCTTTTAATATTAATCTACTAATCTCCCTACAAAACGCTAATTTACCCACTAAAATGAATTCCTACGGTGCAATTAACGTCCTTTTGTGTGTCCAATGTCGATTTTCTTGTTTTACTGTCTCTTTATTCTCGTTTTCAGCGTATATTTCGACTAATTGATATATTTCATGTCGTTCGTTTTTGTATTTACGTTCTACCATCCATCGTGGTTTCATGTCCTCACTTCCTTATGTTTTCATAAATACTAGCCAATGCGTTTTGCTTCTTCTGTTACCGAACAATGGTTTATAGTCAATTGCTTCAAGCACTTCTGATAACGGAACTTGGTCCTCGTTCCACTTAAAAATGAGCGTTCCGTTCTTTTTTAAAACTCGCATACACTCGTTGAATCCTTGTCGTATATCAATTGGCCATAATTCATCCAACTTGCCGTATTTTTTAGCTAACCATGAATCGTCGCCTGCTCTTATTAAATGTGATGGATCAAACACGACTAAATAAAATGATTCATCATCAAACGGCATATCCCTAAAATCTGCAACCATATCTGGGTTAACATTAAGCATTCGACCGTCACATAAGGTTGTGTTTAATTGACGATTATCCATGTACAACACATCTTCGTTTTCCTTATCAAACCAAAACATTTTACTGCCACAACATGCGTCTAATATTGGTTTCATATCTCCACAAACCTCCCTCACAACTCGTAAACTATAACCTCAACACGTTCCTCGTCTTTGATACACTCTATCTTTCTAGCAGACATTTCTTTAATCTGCCTGTCATCGTTATAAATCAACTTGTTCATACTGTCTGTGATTGACTTAAAGTAATTATCTACGTCTCCCTGTACTCCACCACTCAAATATATGTTGATATTTACACCGACATCGCATTTGACTGGCGCCCCTCGATATTCACTTCTAGCAATCCAACTGACTTGATTTCTGTAATGCATATATCTAACAGATGCTTTTGTTTTTCGTCCTCTGTAATTCATTCGTACAGCAGGTATCGCTCTACCTGGTACTGTAAAACTGCATATCTTCACTTTATCGCCTTCAATTCTTGTATCGTGTTCAATACGATCTTCTGTAGTTGTCTATCCTTCTTGCTGTTTGCTCCCGCTTGAGTTTTTAGGTTTAACGCGTTAAGGAATCTGTAATTATACTTTTCGTACTTTTCAATCGTGGGATTTTCGGTTCTTACGTTGTACCCACTAGTATTTTGCATTGGATCTCTACTCATGACGACACCTCAATTCTGTTCGGCATTTCCATTCGAGTTTCCAGTAAGTCGCATTTCTTCGACCGTTCGATTAAGTAATCTAGTATTTCTATATGTTCCTGCACGTGTTCTTTGTGTTCTGTTTCTGTCTGTAATTTAACTATTCTATCGCGCCAATCGACCGCCTTATTTATCATTCCGATTCCTCCCTCTCGAATTCCTCATAGCACTCCTCACAATAAAGTTGGTTTCCAATCGGCTTCATATCGTCAAATTCTACTAACTCCCCACATTCACATACTGTTGGCATATTCACTCCGATTCCTCCAATGCTTCATCAATAATTTCTATTATGTTTTTTCTATGGGATTCAATTGCACCTTCAAATAAAATCTGTAGTTTGATTTGTTTAAATGCTTTCCGATAGCGTTTATTTTGTTCGTACATATTCTCTATAACTTCTTGTCGTTTATCTTGATAGATAATATCTTCTAACTCCTGCACTCGTTCAGCTTGTTCTTTTGCGTAATTGATTATCCATTCCGCATCCTCTCGAAATAAAACAGGTTTATTTGCTGGTGTCATAAATCTGTCTAATTGAGTTTTTATCTCTTCCAACCGTTCTTTACTCATTCCGATTCCTCCAATGCTTCCGAAATGTCCTGTAATGCCTCTTTATGAGAGTGCAAAACGTCGTTACGCTCTCTGTTTATAATCATTTTTATTCTCGTCTCCATATCCCGATAGCGTTTGTTTTGGTCAATTAATTCCTCGTTATGCTTCAATGTGTTTTTGTAATAGCCTTTATACACACTTAAATTGCCTTTTAATTGCTTATTAACTCTTTCCAACTCCTGCACATGGTCCATTACGGTAACTAAAGGACTCAAATCTATAAATGGTATACTTCTCTCTTTTAAAAAATTGCTTAATTCACGCATTTCTTTGTTTTTGACTTTTATAATATGAGCCATTGAATCAATTGTGTCGTCTTTATCTAATGACTTTCTGACAAACTCTCGGATTTCAATTTTATCCGCATATAAAATGTCTGCTAAGTCGTCTATTAATTCCAACCGTTCTTTACTCATTTCCTAGCCCCCATATCTAAAATGTATCTATCGCCATTAATCAAAACGACGGTAGCCCTACCATTTTTGCGTTTAATCACTGTAACTAGTTCGGCAATTTGGTTCGGATCACGCTTTTCTGTCTTGCCATTATTTAAGTGATCCCGTATCTTTTCTATCGTTTTGTCGCCAATGCCAGGGACGTGTTCGAGTCCCTCTAGCATTTGCGCAAAATCTTGTACTGCTGTTTGTATGCCATGTTTTATACCAAAATCCACACCCTCGTTATACGTTTTATGCAACAATGGATTTTTGTACTTTTTCATGATTACATGACCTCTTTTTCGAGTACGATAAACTTATATAAGTGGTTCAATTTTTGGTGTTCTTTGTGGTGCAGTTCTAATGCGTAATCACGTTCAGATTTGTATGCCTTAAGTGATTCATTCTTTAGTTCCAATTCTTGACGCAATAGTTCAATGTGTCGTTTCATGTCGTCAAACTCTTTTAACTTCGACTTCAGTTCATCATTTTCGTCTGCCGATTCGTTTAACATGTCAGATTTCTTTGTATAATCGTCGTTTAATGTTTTGAAATCTTGCTTTAGGACGTTGAGTTGTGCTTCTAATGATTCGTTTTCGTCCTGTAACTTATTAACTTTGTCCGTTAGCTTTTGCGACTCGTCTCCTGCTTTCCTGTTTACATCTCTCAATTCGCTAATTCGTCGCATTAATGATTTGTTTTCTTCTTCCAATGCTTTAAAATCGTCCGTTTTCTCTTTCGGTGCTTCTGTTTTTAATGTTTCCGCCACCTTTGTAATACGTCCTTCCTGTCGTTCTTTATTCCACCAACTTTTGTACGTTTGGATCGTATTCTTTTTGTTTCCTGTCTCTTTTACAACCTCATCTACCGTTAGCCCCTCGTCAAACATCTCAAAAATTTGTTCCCTCATTGTTTTAGCTGACATTTAAGCCCCTCCTAATTGTTTTTCCAATCCGTCAAAATACCGTTTTATATCAGATCCATCATAAACCCCTATAGCGCGCCCTAGTTTCGTCCTACCATAACCTTTGTTTAGTAAATATCGGATTTCTTCCGTCGTCATATCTCGACCTTTAGATAATATTTCTTCCTGTCGCTTTTCACTTTCGCTAATCAATTCGTTCCCCAACTCCGCAAGTCTTTCCCCCACTTTGCACTCACTTATGCAATATCTGTGTTTTTCGTAAACATCGTATGATATAGGACAACTATCGCAATGTGTTGACTCTATTTTGTCTATTTGTTTTAAAATTTGATTTCGCATAGCTACCTCAGAACGGGAGATCGTCATCCTGTATATTTATCGCTTGCCCTTGTTGTTCAAACGGGTTCGGCTGCTGTGCTTGTGGTTGCGACTGTTGATTGTTTTGTTGATAAGATTGCTGATTCGAACTATTCGTATTACCCGAACTGTTGCGACTTTCTAAAAATTGAATTGATTCCGCTAAAACTTCTGTGACATAGATTGTTTTATTGTCTTTATCTTCAAATGTGCGTGTTTGAATTTTCCCGTCAATGCCTACTAAACTACCTTTTTTCATGTAATTTGCTATGTTCTCGGCTTGTTTGCGCCATGCGACCATACTCAAAAAGTCGGTTTCTTGCTCCCCTTGCTCATTTTTATACGGTCTGTTTATTGCCACTCTAAAGTTGGACACCGCATGTCCTGCAGGTGTATATCTAAGTTCTGGATCAGCTACTAATCTACCAACACCAACGAATCTATTTATACTCATAACGTAATTCCACCTCTTGGTTTAATTCTTTCATTTTATGAAAATACATGTGATCGCTTCTACTTTTAAATAGATGTAAATTTTCAATTCTGTTGTCTATTTTATTCCCGTTTATGTGGTGCACATCTTCACTAGGTTTTAATTTCCTCCCTATGTGAAGCTCCATAACATGCCTATGCTCTAATACTTTCTTTCCGTCAATATTGATTAACAAGTAACCTAAGTTGTGTTTGGTTTTGTGCCCTTTCCACTTTTCCCTTATGCCAGCGACCATTCTTTTTCTTGTTTCTGGACTAATAGGATGCCCTTTTCTCCCTTTGTTCCCTCCATACTTAACACGCCCTTGTTTATGTGCCTTCTTTACACTTTCTATTCTGTCCCTGTAATCTATGTTATGTTTTTTCATGTTGTAAGAAATCGTATCTTTGTCAACATTTGCTAACTCCCCCATTTGACGCAAACTCAATTTTTCCACATGATGTTTCTCGTATAACCAACTCGGACATTTATAGTTATTTTCAATTGTTGCCTTCATTCTTTTTCCTCCTCTAAAAACTCATAAATACTTGTCTGTCCTGGCAATACTTCGACTGGTATAATTTCAATGTCGTCACTCACACCGCTTCCTCCTCAAATTCCGCTAATCTCTGCAAAAACGCTTGATACTCTCTATCTGCTCTATCTTTATCAAACTGGCAATCTGTATCGGGGCATGGTTTAAACTCCACGCCCCACAAATGTCCAATCTGGATACCGCCCGTTCCGTTGCATAGGCACATGATTACAACCCCTTCACTCGTTTCATCACTTGTTCCTCACGATAATTTGTCGCTCTGTTAAATACTGCTGTTGTGTTATTCATGATCCTCCACCATGTTCTACCTTTTGGATCAAGCACTGTTTCGATTTGTTCCGACTGGAATTCATCCGGTGTTAGATTTGATGTAAACCAAATGGGCTTTTTCGCTCTCTCACGTCCATTAATAATTTGAAACATCCAATCTTTTTCATCGCCGTTTAACCTGGTACTACTTAAAAAGTCATCCCAAACTAACAAATCAGCATGTACTGCAGCACTCATCACATCGTGAAATGTTTCGTGATTATTAAAGTTATTTGTCGCTCGCAATCTACTTAACAAGTCTTTTTCAGTTAAAAATATGACTGAATATCCTTTTTGTAATAAAACATTTCCTCCTGCAGCAGTTGCATGGCTCTTTCCGTTTCCAGATACTCCAAAAATAAATAGCCCCATTCCGTTTGATTCATCGAATTTATTCACTGCTTTTTTAACTTCCTCGATGACAACCTCAGTACCAGGACGTTGCATATAGTTTTCAAACGTTAATTCTTTAATCTGATCCAACTCACTGCTCATACTCAAAATACGGTTAATCTTCCTGCGCTTCTCTTTCATTTGTTGCTCCCGTTTGAAGTTTTCCATTTCTTCAATCTCACAAGGACATGCAGCAACAACTTCGGTCATTTCATCTTTAAACGGATGTTTCACTTCTACCTTTGGCTTGTCCTTCTTGCAAATAGGACACTTTGGATTATTTGTAGAGTTTAACGCCATAGTCTCCCACAGATTCGTCATAGTTTCTTGATTCATTTGTGGCTCCTCCTTTATTGCGCCTATCAACTTCAGCAATAGTCAAAATAGATTCGTTCGTCCAGTTACGTAATATCCCTTCCACGTAAGCTAATGTTCGTCTGTCATTTGTGCTTGCTATATCTAATGCTTTTAAAATCATTTCAGATGGATTTTTGAAATTAGAATCATCCAACCACGACAACAACTTATGTTTTGCATTTACATTGTTGTAGCCAAATCCGTTTTCATCCCAGAATTTGATAATTTCTGCGACGTCTTTTTCTTTTTCTTGTTGTTGTTCTTTATCTTCTTCTTTATCTTTATCTTCTTCTTGTTCTTGTTCTTTATATTGTGGTCTATACGTGGTACGTGACGTGGACGTATCGTAAGAACCATTGCTATTACTGGATTTGTCTTTTTTTCGCGTGTCGTTACTCGTGTCGTTTGACGTATCGTGTAACGTATCGTCCGACGTTACGTAGTGCGATACGTATATTTTTTTAATCGATTCATTCTGTACGTTATCCCCCACGTATGAAATTAAGTTGCTATCTTTTACTTCTTGTAATTCGGAATTTACACAATCCAACATTGGTTTTCCTCCGCGACGTAAGTTAAACTTCCCCCAATTTCTAATAGCAATTTCCCTAGTGTTTTCGTTGTATTTCACTAACTCATGATGATTCAAAAATCTGTCTAACAATGAGTTAATAGTTTCCATCGAATAACCCATATCGAATGCCATTTGCTTCTTGGTTATTTGGTATATGCCTACTTGTGTAGTGTTTGGATTGGTTAATAAATATAGAAAGAAATATTTATCTTCCGGTGTCATTTCCTCAATAACCTTTGGATCATTCCAAAATTCAGTGTGAACCATCCTAAATGTTGCCATCTCATTCAACCCCTCATTTCACATTCTGCAAAGCCGTTTTTAACTCTTACGATTCGGTAATCTGGATATCTTTTCATATACTCCACAATCAACTGCTTTAACTCTTGTTTGTCCTGCGCCTGCTCAAATAGTGCAGCAGGCAACAAGACTTTTATGTTATGCATTTAGATCACTCAATCGGAAATTCATTTGCTTGTTCATTTTCGTTTATTTCCCCAGTGTCCATATCGATGTAATCTGGTGCTTCAATGTACATGTCATCGTTTGGAGTAATGTCTTTAATGTTTCGTGCAGTACCTTCGTCGCTTTCTACTTGCTGTTGCATTTCAACGCTAATCGGTAAGTACTTCCACATGTGACGAATGACTGTTTTCTTTGCCATTTCATCGTAATGATTGTTCCAAGGACTGAACTTTGAACGTCCTCCAGGACTAGAGTTTCTACGTTTGTCAATTTCTGATTTAGGCATAAACTCCATTTGATAACCGCCATCTTTAAAGTGTGCTACTGCATAAGCACCGAGGAATCCCCCTTTTTCAGTGTCCATTGTTGGTTTGTGCTTCAACTTTGGATCTAAACCTAACTCATATTCAAACTCGTCATTTTCATATACTGCATGAGCGTAAATTGATTGGATGTGACCGCTTCGTCTTGCTAGGTCAATCATTCCTTTGTAACCGATAATAAATTGTACTTCTGTGATGCCTTTCTTATTGTTCTTAAACGGTAGCAAGTAGCATTGTCCTAACAGTCCAGGTTCAAGCCCTAGCTGTGCCGCTTGCATTACTCCACCTAGTAAACTTCCGACATCTGCATTCCTTAATTCTGGTGTCGTTCTAATAGTTGTCATTGTTAATCTCGTCAAGCGATCCACATCTAAGTGTTTCGGTAATGCTTCTTGCATTGCAGGTGCCATTTGTTTTAAATAATCTTCAATCGTTTTAGGTTGCTTGTTTGCTACCTCCCCACCTTGTTTTTTTGCCATTTGATTTTTCATATCTTCCATTTGTTTAGTCATTTTTAATTTCCTCCTATTATTAATTAATCTGTGTGTATAACTATTAGGTCGCCTTCTGTTCTATATCCGAAGCATAGATTGCCACTATCACATATAAGTGCTAACTCTTCTTTACTTAGATTGTGGGGATTGGAAACCACCTCATATTTTTTATGTCCATAACCACTTTTAACCCACTTAACCTCCGCCTTTTCTTTTATCTCTTTATAAATCTCATGATTAACCTTCGATTTTTCAACTCCGTTTACTGCAAAAGCCCACTGCGAATATATTCTTTTTTCAAGAGCCATCTACTCCACCTCAATTTCCTTAATAGTCATTCGTCTGCTTGTTGATTCCTTTGTATATTCATCTGCTATATCGGGCATTTCTTGACGTAATCTCTTTGTGTCTAATCGATTGGATCTAACCGTTGCATGTCTAACTTCAAACCTATTCGTTATGCCTTTTTCAGCTTCGCCAATCATTAGTTTCAGCTTGTTCTCGTACTCTTTTTGTAGTGTTGTTTTCTCTTTCACTTCTGCTTTAATGCTTGTGATTGCTTCAATGAGTGTTTCTGCATCCTTTTCTAACGTGATAATCTCGCCGTTATCTTCTGGGTACATCTTCGATAGCAATTCAGTTGCCGATCTACTACCGTCTATCTCTGGTGGTACTCCTGCAAGCACGTTGTTTTCCCAAAAATCCTTTTCAGCTTGTATCATTAATTCGATAAATTCGTCATCACGTTTGATTTCTTTCCATACAAACTTTTGACCGCCAATTAAAACCGCTATATATGCTTTCTCGTAATCTAGCACCGCCATATAATGTTGTAACTGGCACATATAAGCAGGTGGAATTTGCTCTCCTTCCCACATATCAGCATTAAATGCGTTCGTTGTTTTACATTCGAGTAATGCTTGTTCGCCCACGACATCACGGTCAATATTTGCCATCATGAAGTCGTGTTCTTTGTGTCTAAACATTACATTTCGTCTTCTGACCTTGATACCTGTCCTACGTGTAAATTCTTCCGCTACAACATCTTCTAGTACGTTCCCCCAGTGAATTGCTTCATTGTCGATTTCTTCCACGTATTCGCTTGTTTTATCGACATACAATTGAAATGGTGATTTCCATGGATTAAAACCTAATATTGCACTTGCATCACTACCACCAATTCCAGTTTGTCTTGCTCTCAACCAATCTTTACGTGTCATCTCAAGGACGTTTTTAGCCATTACATTTCCTCCTAAATGTGTTATAATTAAATTAAGTGTTTATTTAAGGAACTCTCTGCCAAGAGTTTCTTTTTTTATGCCATTCTACGATCTGCACCATGTCGCTCCAGGATGATAAATGCATCATCGCTAATTGCTTCGATTAAATAACGATGGTCGTCCATTTCGAAGTATTCATCCCCTTTGTATACCTCGTTTCCAAAATCATCTGTAAAAACATGTCGATGTTCGTACTCTTTCGGATAGCCCCATGTTTCCATTTCTCTAATCATTGGATGGTCCATTTTCTTTCCTCCTTAATTTTTCTATCTAATAGATTCTTGTAAGTAAGTAATCTATCGTGACGATACTTGTTAAACTTACTCTTTCTGTCGCCTACTTCAGCAACTTTTCGAGTGTAGTAAGCAATACGTCTGTCTAACATCGTTTCACCCCCTTAAATCGCTCCTATAAACTCCAAAAACTGACTCAATATGTCGTAAGCCCAATATCCTGCAAAACTAATCAAACATAACGCCGCTACCCAAAATGCAAGCTTAAATTCGTCTCTCACTAAAATCCCTCCAAAAACTCAATAAACTCTCTGTCATTTTGAAAACTATGGTTACCAGTCGGCGTACTTATGTTAAAATCTCTTTCCACTTCGATTTCTTGCTCTTGCTTAATCTCAACGACTAACCCTACGATGACCCCGACCATAATCAAGATTGCCAACATATGCGGATAATTTTTATACATCACTTTCAACCTCGAATTTATTCGGCATATACGAAAATAAAATTGTTGCGAATAAACACGCTATAGATAAATAAATTGACTCTCCTGCACTAATTGACATACCAGTTAAAATTGCGAATCCTGTTGGTACTAGTTTCATAAAATCCCTCCTAATATTAGTCCTACTGTTGTAGCAACTGTGTCTAATGCCTGTTGCAAAACTGTTACATCTAAACCTAAAACCATTGCTGCAAGTACTTCCTGTGATTGCGTAACATTCGCCCATCGAATTAAATCAAATGCTCTTAATTCTAGTTGATCTCGTTCTAACTTCGATATACTACTCCTAGCGATGTGTAATTCTTCTGATATTGCTTCTTGGCTTAAACCTGCATCTTTCCTCATTTGTTTAAGCACTGTACCTAATTCCACTGTTCTCACCTCCTTTTGTTCAAATTTTGAACAAGTTCAAACGTTGAACAGTAATTTTGTATATTACGTCGTATAATAGATTCATAACCTCTTAAACAACTTGTGTTGCCTTATCGTTAATCCAATTTAACAACGCTTGATAAGGAACTCTGATTCTGTTTCCATCCCTTAAATGAGGGAACCCTGTATACTCTGCCCGTTGTACCATTTCGTAAGTTTTATTTATTCCAAAGCCTAATATCTCGGCTGCTTCTTTAACTGAGATAGTTGTTGGTACCTCTTCGCCCAAGTGAGATGCGAGCAAGCATTTAATATCCTCTAAATGCTTCTCGTTTTCCTCCCTCACGATGTGGCGTATCATTTCCTCCATAGTCATTTAGATCACTCCTTTAAATAAATTCGATGATGTAATATGTCTCGTTGTCATGTTTGGAATTAAACACAACAGCATTAACTGATATTTTTGCGTTATAATTCTTTTCTGTGAAACTGAACATCGTTTCATTAGTCGTTATGGTGATAACTTTCCCGTGCCCGTCAACTTCTTCAAGTAGTAATGATTTGATTTTTCCTTCCACAAACAAGATGGGTTCAGATGGATCATCATAATGATTAAGTGATATATGGATATTCAATAATTCATTTTTGCTTTGTTTTTCAATAAATCTAAAACTAGATATAAAGGAAGGAAATTCAGTTAATCCCATTACATCGCCTTCTTTCTAGGTATCCAGTTTTCTACATAATTGATAGCTGTCTGTAAATCTTTCCGCCTAACATCCTTGTAAGAAGCAACTCCGAATCGGTCTTTTATTTCTCTGTAAACATCTGCAAAAGCCTGTGGTCTTTCCTCTTTATCAGAAAACAATTCATAAACACGTTTTCCGACCGCTCTTTGTAACCTTCTTTGTTCTCCGTATGATAAAGTAATCTGATTTTCAACTTTATTTTCGATTAGCTCTAACTTGTGTTCGTGAGTATCAACTCTTTGTTCGATATTGTGTAAGTTCTGCGCTTGCAACAAAGCTAACTCTGTTGGCGACATCAATTTATTTTTGTTTTCCAATTCTTCTACATATTCAAGGACGTTGTATCTAGTTATCGGATCGTATTTTAAAGCTAGTTGCATTGCCCCTTTTTTACCAAACCTATAACATGGATATTCTCTGCCTCTGTCATTTCTGTAAGTTGACTCCCCAAAAATGGGGCGTGAAATTTCTTCTCCCAATTCTTCAATTTCATTACGAATATCCCTCATTACGTGGTCGTGCCTTTTTCCGGTTACCTCTGCAATATCTAAACTTGTCATTTGAACATCTGCATTGAATAATTGATTCATTTGTTTTCCTCCTTTTTATAAGCACTCAAGCAATCTTTTAGAGTTTACATATTTCCCGTAATCAATTAATTCCGCTTCTCCATTTACTAGTTTTCGAAAAGCTTCTTTTGCTTGTTCCGCATTATCAAAATGCAACGCTAATCTAAATGTTTTGTTTCTTACTGGTGCACATAACCCTTCTAACGTTACCTTACTAACTGGGTACGCTCCGATGATGGAACTTTCCGCAGAACCTTCATAATCTTTGTGCCAATCTTCAATCTGTACATTTGTTCCGTTCGGCATTTCACCAACTTCTAAAACTTTCATCTTTCTTCCTCCTGTCTAATCGCCTTTAATGGTCGTAAATCTCGAAACATCCCTTTACGTTGTGCATTTTTAAATTCTTCCTCCGTGTAACAAGCGCTCCAGTTCTTACCGTGGTACTTAAACATTTCTTTTGTTGCAGCAGTTTCGTCAGTTGCGTAAATACCTTGGTATCTTTCTGATAAGTCGTGATGGATGCCGAATGTGAAAATGTAGAGTTTTAGAAACATTGGATCACCTCCTTAAATGACCACCTCAAAATTGCGCGTATCGCTTAATTCTTCCGTAAAAAAAATACTTATATCTACACCTAATGCTTTTGCAATCTTAGGTAAATCCTCTCCCTTTACAGATGACTTCCCAATCTTCATATCGTAATACCATTGAGAATTCTTGCCGCACACATCTGCTACATGTTTTTGAGTAATACCTTTACTCTCTCTGATAAAGTCGATTCTTTCGTTTAATTTCATAATCATCACCCCTTTCAAAAGTGTGCGTAACGCTTAATCTATATACATCATAAATGAGCGTAACGCTAAAGTCAAGTGTTTTTATTAAAAAAATAAGCTATTCGCTTAAACCGTTAAACTTTACGCTTAAAAGTGTTATTATAACTATCGAGGTGTTAAATATGACCGTTCTCGGAAAAAGGCTTAAACAAGCTAGGAAAAATAAAGGTATAACACAAATAGATGCAGCTAATATATTGGGTATATCAAACGGAACTTTATCTGGTTATGAGAGAAATTATAGGGATCCCGATACAGAAACATTAAATAAAATGGCGAACTTATACGAAGTGTCTAATGATTGGTTGCTTGGTAAGTCGGATAACCCCGAAAGAAATAATGATATCGTCTTAGACGATGACATAGATCCCGAATTACAAAAGTTTATAGAAGAAGTAAAGGTTTGGTACAAAGATGAACCTGAATCAAAAGAAGAAAAGCTCAAAATGTTTAAGAAGATGTTTGAAGCATTTAAAGAAGATTAAACACGGTTACCGATCGTGTTTTTCTTATAAATAAGATGTAGGTATATTTTACTGAATATATTTACATGCAATTATCTATTATTTATTAGGAGGAGAAAGAATGTCAGAAGGAAAGAAGAAAAAGCCTATCTATAAAAGATGGTGGTTATGGGTTATTGCAATCATTATAGTCTTTGCAGCACTTGGATCTAGCGGAGATGATGAGACTGCATCTAAAACAAAAGATAAAAATGATAATGTAAACAACGAAGAATCTAACAACAATAATGAAGAAGATAATGGTACATTATCTATAGGTGACACGGCAGAATTTAAAGGAACTAATTTCACATTAAAAGGCGTTAGTAAAACAGATGAAAGAAACGAATTTGCCGACACTGATCCTACAGAAGTTATTGTGATTGAATACGAATTAGAGAACACAGGAGAAGATGATGTGCCGTATGGAGCAGATATAACTGTATATGATGCTGATGGGAATAAAATGGAATCATATCCTTTAGAAAACTCGTTAGGGGCACTGGCTCCAGGGAAGAAATTACAAGGTACAGAAGCACACGGTATTGATGCGATAGGCACAATCGAAATACATTATGCACCTTTGATTTCACTTGAAGATGCGGCGGTATTTGAAGTGGAAATAGATTAATAAAAGAATTAGTGTACATTTGTACACTTTTCTTTTTAACTTAAAATAGAACGTACGTTCCTACGGTGGTGTAATGATGAATAAAACTGAAATCCTTATATCGAATTTTTATCACTCTATCAATATATTAGATGTATCTTTATTTACGATAGAAACGATAACAGAACGATTAAGTATTAAGCTATGTTATTGGTCGCATTCAAGCGCCATAGCTTCATATGGTGATATGTGTTGTGTGTTTATCAATGAGTCACTGTCCAAATGTGGACAATGGCAAAACTTTGGACACGAAATGTATCACTATTTACACGACGAAACCAGTTATGATCTATTAAACGAAAGCTATGCAGAATACGGAGAAACTAAAGCGGATTACTTTGCCTACCATTTTTGTGTGCCGACATTTATGCTGCAAAAACTGAAAGGAGTTGATGTCTATGATGTGATGGAATTATTTAATGTTGAATTTGATTTTGCAATGCGAAGATTGGAAATGTATCAAAGTAAAATAATAGAGAGGAGAAATAGTTTTGAGAGGACATATTAGTAAGAGAGGAAATAAATACTCTTTTGTTTTGGATATTGGACGTGATCCAGTTACTAAAAAACGTAGACAAAAACGAGTATCAGGATTTAAAACCAAAAAAGAGGCAACCGAAGCAATGACTACTATGATTAACGAATTGAATCGAGGAGTATATGTAGAGACAACTAATGATACGTTTAGCGACTATTTAGATAGATGGTTGAAACATAAGAAAACAAGAGTGGCTCATAGCACTTACGAGCATTACAAGACATATGTAGATAATCACATCAAACCTGCAATTGGAAATGTGCTAGTACATGAATTAAGACCGTTAATCTTACAAGATTTTTACGACTCACTGTTAGAACAAAATAAACTAGCAAAACAATCAATACGTCACATACAGAGGATCGTTTCAAATTGTTTGAATCTAGGTGTGAAAATGGGAGAAATAAAAACTAACGTATCTACTACTATTGATCCAATTCGAATATCTAAAAAAGAGCAGCTATATTGGAATAAACACGAAGTTGATATATTTTTAAATGCAGCAAAAGATCATATTCATTATATTGCGTTTTATTTAGCAATATTTACAGGAATGCGACAAGGTGAAATACTTGGATTGAAATGGGACAGTATCGACTTTGATAATAAGACACTTTATGTTCAACGTGGACTTAAAAAAATTGAAGGTGGATATGAACTGAACGATTTAAAAAACAGTTCAAGCTATCGATCTATTGCTATGTCTGATGGATTGTACGAGGAACTAAAAAAGCACAGAAGAAGACAGAATGAAATAAAATTAAAAATTGGCGAAGGTTATGACAATCAAGATTTTGTTGTTGCTACAAAAGTAGGTACGTTTGTTTTACCAACTAATTTAGGTAGAGCATTTAGATTAATTTGTAATAAATTAGAAATACCAAAAATAAGATTTCATGATTTAAGACACACTCACGCTAGTTTATTATTTAGCCAAAACATACATCCTAAAATCGTACAAGAAAGATTAGGACACTCTTCTATTGAAATTACATTAGACACATATTCTCATATGCTCCCTAACATGCAAGAAAGCGCAGCACAGAAACTCGACGAAATGTTCGAAAACACATCAAATAAAAACCTCTTGTGACCACTTCGTGACCAAAAAGCTATTTTAAAAGAAATATAGCAAGAGTTACTAATCGCTGTAACCCTTGCTACATAAAGGTTGTATAATGACGCGCCCGAGAGGAATCGAACCCCCGACTCACGGTACCGGAAACCGACAAAGTGTATTTCACTTAATTTTAAATGATTTTATTTGATACTAATAATTGTATAACATTCTTTATAATATATCTAATCTTACATTTTGTTTTATCGAAAAATAACTACTATGTTACCATTCCTGTGACCACTCATGTAGTGGTCTTTTTTTACGCAAAAGAAAAAAACCACTCACAATTAAGTAAGTGGCTTAAATCTAACCTGCGAAGGTCTGCACAAGTATATTATATCATATTTACTTAACCACCGCCCCAGTACCTTTACCAACATAAATATTACGTTTACCTTTTGACGTGTTGATTGTCACTACATCGGGATATGGACGTCCTAAAATATCATAAGTAAGTCCTCCGTATCGTGACGGTGTTAAACTCCAGTCACTATTTTTAGCAACTGGTTGCACGTTTAATTTATAAGTGCGCCACGTCTTTGCGCTTGCTGGTAAGTGTACTGTGCCTTTAGCTTGTGTCTTGTTAGAGCTTGTTTTATTGGTCACTTTAGCACCAGTAGATGATGCAGCATAAATATTTACCGTACCAAAATCACCCGTTTTAATCGTGTAAACGTCCTTTTGTGGATTGCCTACAATGTCATAAGTTAGTCCACCAAACTTTTTAGGATTTAAATATCCTTTTTCATTGCCTTTTACAGGCGCTTTGTTTGTTGGATAAACTCTCCAGGATGATGACGTTTTTGGTAAATGTAATACTTTACCCGTCTTGGTAGTAGACGACTTGCTTGGTGTCTGTTTAGGCTTACTTGTAGGCGGTTTGCTCGTTGATGGTTTAGATGTGCTTTGTGACACATTTTTTAATTTAATGTTAGGCTTTTTACCCGCCTGTAATTGCGATAATGTTAAGCCGCCTGTCATTTGGATATGTGGGTAGTCCTTAAAGCTAGTCCAATC
>RWZD01000041.1_pt1 | contig 39879 bp, 61 predicted proteins | sample 2187771 | NCBI WGS metagenome assembly RWZD01 (sample SAMN10531866, study PRJNA481165) | viral metagenome | isolation source: viral particles purified by filtration and ultracentrifugation from about... | place: USA: Tennessee
TTCTAATGCAGTTTTCACTAGATCTAATCTAAATGTACCGGCGCATGGAAAAGGTCGTTAAAGAAGAAGGTGTTTCTGTTACGACTGAAAATGGTAGCCAATCATTTGTGAAGTCTCATCCTCTTTTAAACGAAATGAATAAAATAAACAGCTCTTTATTAAACATTGAACGTACTTTCAACTTTATCGAGAAGGTTGAAGATGATTATGACGATGATGGCCTAGTATGATTAAACAGAAGTACATTGATGATTACATTAATGCTTATAAAAAAGGTAAAATAAAACTTAATAAAGAGCGAATACTGATGATTAAGTATTTGGAAACACATATACTTAATCGAGACGATATTTATTTTGATGAAGAACAAATAGAAAATTGTATAAAATATTGTGAGAAGTGGTTTTTTGAATTCCAATCATTTCAAAAGCTATTAGTGGCGATCATGTTCCTTAAACACAAGGACAATGGTCGTCTTTTTTATCGCCGCCTATTAATTATTATGGGTCGTGGTGGCGGTAAGAATGGTTTTGTATCAGCGGTATCAAGTTATTTAAAAAGTGAACTACATGGTGTACGTGGTTATAATATATCACTTGTCGCCAATAGTGAAGAACAAGCTAAAACGTCATTTGAAGAAGTATATGATGTGATTGAGGAAAATGATAGATTAAAAAAATCATTTCAGCACGGTAAGCAAAGAATCACGAACAAGAAAACAAAAAGCTGGTTACGCTTCAGAACTTCCAACCCACAATCAAAAGATGGTGGTCGTGAAGGAATGGTTGTCTTTGACGAAATTCATATGTACGAGACAGCCAAAACGGTAAGAGTAATGCGTGGTGGACTTGGTAAAGTGCCTTATCCCCGTGAAATATATATTGGTACAGATGGACATGTTCGCGAAGGTTTTATTGATAGCATGAAAAAACAAGCTATGCGAATACTCCAGGGGAAAGTACCGAATGCAACAATGTTCCCTTTTATTTGTAAATTAGATGACCCTGCAGAAGTTGATGACATGGATATGTGGGAAAAAGCGAATCCGATGCTATGCAAACCACTTACTCCATATGCAGAAAACTTACTCGAAACAATTCAAGAAGAATATGACGATTTGGAAGAAGACCCATCTGGTCGTGAAGAGTTCATGACCAAGCGAATGAACTTACCAGAAGAAGATATTGAAAGTTCTATTGCGACATGGGAAGAAATTTGGGCTACAGGTTTTGAAACAGAACCTGATGATCCGGAACCGATTATTAGAGAGATTCCGGAATTAGAGAACAGAGTATGTGTTGGTGGACTTGACTATGCAAGAATTAAAGACTTTGCATCTGTTGGACTACTATTTAAAGTGAACGATAATTATATATGGAAAACTCATTCATTTGTAAGACGTGAGTTTCTGTCACAAGTAAAAATGGACGCACCGATAAAAGAGTGGGAAAAAAATGGTTTACTATCTATTGTTGATGGACCAGTAATTGATATAAAGCATATCGTTAACTGGTTTATCGAGATGCGCTTTAAATATGGTGTAAATACAATTGTTGCCGATACATTTAGATTAGATCTAGTGAAAACTGCATTAGAAGCAGAAGGATTCGAACTTGTATATATTCGTAATCCAAAGGCAATTCATTCATTACTTGCACCCCGATTAGAAACATTATTTGCAAAAAGACAATTGTTGTTTGGTGATAATCCTTTAATGCGATGGGCAACGAATAACGTGCTTGTTGTAACTAAGAAAGACGGTAACAAAGAATATCACAAGAAAGATGAATTGAGACGAAAGACAGACCCGTTTCAAGCATTCATTCATGCAATGTTCAAGGCAGATGACATATTGATTGGCGAAGAAGATTTCTTCTTAGCTGATATTAAATTTTAGGAGGACACACAATGGCGAATCAAAAGCTGAAACTAGAAATTGATATGAATGGGTTTGAAGGCAAGCTGAAAATTTACCACAAACATATAGGGAACCTATTGGCAGATTTGGAAAGTATATGCAATGAATGTGGTTCTACAAACACAGAGAATAATACCACTTATAGTGGTGATGGTATTGTTTATTATGAAATTAAAGCATGTCGAGAATGTGGTGAATCTGAAACTGTTTCATCAGATTTAGCACCTTAGAAAGGGGTGTGATCCAATCTCGTAGTCACACGATACGTGACCTTGGTAAACTAGAAAGGCGGTGAAATATTGGGGTTATTTGATAGAATTTTTCGCAAGAATGAAAAGATAGGCTATTCCTTTGACTTAGACTTTATGGAATTGTTTTCAGATAAAACAGAGCGAACACATATGAAGCGGTTAGCCATTGAAATATGTATATCGTTATTGGCCAACACAGTCAGTCAAACGGAATTCAGAGTAAAGCATAATAAAGAATATATAAAAGATGAACTTTATTATAGGCTTAACGTAAGACCTAACAAGAATATGACTGCAAGTACATTCTGGCAAAAGTTTATTCGAAAGCTAGTATATGACAATGAAGTGTTAGTTATCCAGGCTGACGACGGTGACTTACTAATTGCAGATAGCTTCACACATTTAAAATACGCAGTCTACGAAGATGTGTTCAAAGATATTATTATTCGAGATTTTGAGTTTAAGAGAAGCTACAAACAGTCAGAAGTATTACATTTGAAATATGGGAATGAAAAGCTATCGAATTTAATCGATAGTCTTTTTTATGATTATGGTGATTTATTTGGAATGATACTTGGTGGCCAGAAACGAAAGAATCAAATAAGAGCAACGGTTGATATGGATATGTTGTCTGCAAAGAGTAAAGAGCATCAAATTAAGCTACAAGAATTTATTGACAACATGTACGAAGCAATTGAAAAGAAGGACGTTGCGATAATTCCGCAGCAACCAGGATTTGAATATAAGGAGCAATCCGGTAATGGTGTTGCAGGACAATCAGTTGATGAAATTAATAAAGTAACTGGAGGTTTCTTAGACCAAGTAGCTATTGCAATTGGTATTCCTCCTTCGCTCATCAACGGTGATAAGGCAGACATTGAAAAATTAACGAAAAACTATATGTTTTTTACCGTTTCGCCGCTATTGAAAAAAGTCGAAGAAGAATGTAATGTAAAATTCTTTGAGAAAAGCGAATATATGAACGGTAAACGTGTTGTACCACGTAAGCCATCATATAAAGACCTATTCGATTTAGCGACAGCGATTGATAAGTTAGTTGCGAGTGGGTCGTTTAACGGTAATGAAGTGAGAGATGAAGTTGGTTATGAGACCACAGATGAAGACATACACAAAACTTATTTTATTACTAAAAACTATTCTACTGCTGATGAAGCACTTGAAGGAGGTGAAAGTGATTGATAAAACTGTTGAACAAACAGGGGACGATTCAACTTCAAAACGAATCAGAAAAAGTCCTCAAAATTAACATTTATGGCTATATTGGTTATTGGGACACAAGTGCAGAACATGTTTTACGTAAAATTGAAAATGTAGATGCAGATGAAATCCACGTCCACATTAACAGTGGTGGCGGTTCTGCATTTGATGGAATTGCAATCTGTAATATCCTAAAAAATCATAAAGCAAAAGTTATTGCACATATTGATGGGTGGGCTGCAAGTGCTGCATCTATTATCGCAATGGGAGCCGATGAGATTATCATGCCATCTAATACGATGATGATGATCCACCAGGCAAGTACTTTCGCCTATGGAAATGCTGATGAATTCGAAAAGGCTGCGACAGATTTACGTAAAGTTGATATTGCAGTAAAAGCATCGTATGAAAAACGTTTCATTGGTAGTATAGACGAGTTAGAGACACTACTAAATGAAGAAACTTGGCTAACTGCAACAGAAGCTAAAGCATTAGGGTTCGCTGATAGTGTGTCTGATGAAATTGAATATGATGAACCAATCGAAACTGAAGAAGAGGAAGAACATTCAGTAGGAGACTTAGTTGCAAAGTATTCAAAGAAACAACCAGAAGCACAACATGAAGAAAAGCAAAAAGAAAATATTCAAACGGAAACAGAACCTAATAAAGTAGGTTCTTTTAATTTGCTTAAAAAATGGAGGTAATTTATAAATGACTATTAAATTTAAAGGTAAAATGGAGAATTTTAACGAAAAGAAAGCAGCTTATATGGCTTTGATGAAGAAGGAAGAATCAACGCAGGAAGAGTTAGAAAACTCTTTTGATGAAATGTTTACAGCTTTACAAGAAGATTTAACAGAAAAAATTACAAATGAAGCACGTAATGAGGTCCACGACAACCAGGTATTGGCTTCACGAGGACAAAACGTATTAACTTCAAAAGAACGAAAATTCTTTAACGATGCTATTGAGTTTGGTGGATTTGATGAAGATTCAATCTTACCAGTAACGACACAAGAGCGTGTGTTTGAAGATTTAACAAAAGAGCATCCATTACTTAAGGCTATTGGATTAAAGGACTTAGGAGCAGTTACTCGATACATTTATAGCGACGCTACAAAGGCGTACGCTTGGGGGAATTTGTTCGGTGAAATTAAAGGACAAGTGTCTGCAGCATTTCGTGAGGAACAAATTGGCCAGTTAAAATTAACAGCATTTGCGGTAATTCCGAAGGATATGCTTGATTTAGGGCCTGAATGGGTTGAACGTTATGTTCGTACGTTATCAGTTGAGTCTTATTCAGTTGGTTTAGAGTATGGTTTAGTAAATGGTAAAGGACCGGCACAATCAGAGCCAATTGGATTAATTAAGGATGTTAATTCTGACACAGGGGCTGTTACAGACAAAGAATCAAGCGGAACATTAACCTTCGCTCCATCTCACTTTGGTGAAGTTGTTGCTGGAGAATTACACGATGTAATCAAGGCCTTATCTACTGATGCAAAAGGTAAGTCACGTAAGGTATTAGGGAAAGTTGCAATGGTTGTTAATCCGGTTGATGCAATTAGCGTACAAGCACGTAACACTATTCAGACGGCTAACGGCCAATGGGTTACAGCGTTGCCTTATAACATTGAAGTAATCGAGTCAGATGAAGTACCAGAAAAGAAAGCATTATTCTTTGTTAAAGGTGAGTACTTAGCGGCATTGGCTGGTGGGTACAAATTAAATAAATTTGATCAAACATTAGCGATGGAAGATGCAATGCTTTATACAATTAAGCAGTTTGCTAACGGTAAACCAAAGGACAATAAAACAGCGCTATTATATGACTTAGACATTAAGTTTAATGCAGCAGAAACTATTCCGGAGGGATAAAAGATGGCCAAGTATAAAGTGTTAAAAGAATTCCGTGATACTCATACAAAAGAAGTTTACAAAGAAAATAATGAAATAGAAATGACTGTCAAAAGAGCTGAAGAGGTAGAGAAAAACCTTGATAGCTCTTTTTTAGAACGTATTGATAACAAAGAAAAGGAGTGATCTCATGGTTACTCCAGATATCATTGATGAATTTAAAGACCGCATGCACTTGGGAAATTTTGAAGATGAAAACCTAGAAAGAATATTAAAAGCATCCGTTCAAGATCTAAGAAGTATTTGTGGCGATTACGATCTGAAAGATGAGACGTTCAAAGAATTAGTCTTTGAGCGTTCTCGTTATGCCTATAACGATGCCCTAGAATACTTTGAGGAAAATTTTTTAACTAGAATTAACTCACTTTCTATGAGGAAGGTGCTTGAAGATGAAACAGAATAAGTACAATCCTAATTTTCATAGTGGTTTGTTTCGTAATCGCATATCAATTGTGGAAATGGTTGATGAGGAAGATGAGATAGGAAACCAAAAAGAAGTGGAACGAGAGTTTAAAAAAGCATGGGCAATGATTAAAACGTTAAAAGGCTCGGAGTATTTAAATGCGGCAGCGATAAGGGCGGAAAAGGTATATCGATTCATTATCCACTATACACCTGGTGTCACTAATAAAATGGTGGTTAAATATGATGATAGATTATTCGATATTATTGAGCCACCCACAAATGATGATGAAATGGATCATACGCTTACGATAATCACAAAAGAGAGGTCGTGATTGTGTGAGTAAGAAAGTAAGTGTTGATAGTTTTGCAAATGAGCTTGTAAGTATATTGCAAGAATATACAGAAGAAGTTACAGAAGGTATGGAGAAAGCGAAAGACGATGTAGCGGACGAAGCGGTAGAAACTCTAAAAGCAACGTCGCCAGTAGGTAAAAGGAAAAGGCGAAGGCGCTATAAACATGGTTGGCGCAAGAAGACAATAAAAACAGCACGAATTATACACAATTCTACAGACTATCAACTTACGCATCTTTTAGAAAAGGGTCACGCACTGGTGAATGGCGGCAGGACAAGGGCATTTCCGCACATCGGGCAAGTTGAAGATAAAGTTATTGTTGGTTATGAAAAACAACTTGAGAAGGTGATAAAAGGATGACTTTAACAGAATTGTATAATTTACTTAAGGCTACTGGTTATCCAGTGGCCTATTCGCATTTCAACGAACCTAAAGGAACACCTTTTATCACTTATTTAGTAAATGGCAATCCTAACTTTATTGCTGATAATAAAGTTTACCACAAGATCAAAGATGTAGATATTGAGTTATACACAACGAAAAAAGATGAAGCAGCAGAAAAAGTTTTAGAAGATTTACTCGATCAACACGATATACCTTATGAACCGTATGAGGTGTATATAGAATCAGAAAAATTATTTCAAAAAATATATGAAGTGAGGTTATATTAATATGGCTAACAAAGTACAGTTTGGTCTTAAAAACGTGCATTTTGCACCTTATGAAGAAGTTGATGGTGTTATTACTTACGACAAACCAATTGCGATTCCTGGGGCTGTTTCATTGAGTTTAACACCACGTGGAGAATTAACGGAGTTTTATGCCGATAATATGTTATATTATTCCGCTGCCGCTAACGATGGTTACGACGGAACTTTATCCATTGCGGTAATTACGGAAGAATTTGCAATTGAAGCGCTAGGAGAAACAAAGGATACAGAAGATGGAACGATGACAGAGATTGCAGATGCAAAACAAAAACCATTTGCTTTAATGTTTGAGTTTGACGGAGATAAGAAAGCTACACGACACGTTCTTTACAGTTGTAATGCTAACCGTCCTACTATCACAGGCGAAACAACAACGTCAACAAAAGAACCACAACCTAATGAATTAACATTCGTGTCATCTGCACGTCCAGGAGATTTAAAAGTTAAAACAAAAACTACATCAGACACATCAGAAGAAGTATATAACAACTGGTATGATGAAGTTTACGAAAAACAAGAAGAAACTCCCTAATGTTCCCACTAACTTAGTGGGGAAATCAACCGAAACAACAGTAAAATTAGAGTGGGCTTAACGCTCACTCTTTTATTTTAGGAGGTGCTTTTTTGGAAGTTATTATTCAAATGGGCGAAGAAAAATTAAGGTTAAAAGCTAACGCTATTACGGCCCACCATTATAAAAATCAATTTAAATCAGACATTTTAAAAGATACATTTAATGCACTTGGCGGTGTTGAATCAATTTTAGAACTACAATCATTAGAGAAAGCTGAAGATTACAAAACACTGCAAGTTGTATTAGATAAATTAGATACAGTACTGATACATCAATTTGTGTGGGCTTTTGCTAAAACTGCCAACTTACACATCAGTCCTTTTTATGATTGGATTCAAGAGGTGGATATGCCACCTATCACTGAATTGGTTATACAAGATGGATTTGTAGATTTACTGGTAGGGAATGTATATAGAAAAAAGTAAGTGAGACTACTGTTGCTGAAACGTCTGAATCAGATGATGAGGACATTCTAACAACAGAGTCTTTTTTTATGACTTGTAAAATGGCAGGTCTAACACTCGATGATATGGAATACATGACGATTGGTGAGTGTTTAGACTATGTAGAGAATTACGTGAACATAAAGACAGGTAAACAAGAGGATAAAGTAAGAAAGGCCACACAAGAAGATTTTGACTCATTTTAAGGTGTGATTATATGGAGCAAATACGATGCGTTAAATGCAACAAACTGTTAGCGCAAGAAGAAAACTTAAAAGGAAAAATAGAGATTAAGTGTCACAGGTGTAAGAAATTAAATGTAATTAATAAATAAAAAGAGAGTCCCCGAACTCCAATTAAGTAGATGTTGGAGGTGAGGGATTGTCTAAACGTATCAAGGGTATCACGATTGAGATTGATGGAGATACGAAAGGTCTCGACAAAGCACTAAAAGATGTTAATAAAGAATCCAGGGATATACAAAAGGAATTACGTGATGTAGATCGCCTATTACGATTTAATCCAAAAAACGTTGAACTTTTAGCACAAAAGAAAAAACTACTATCTCAACAAGTGGATGCGACTAAAAAGAAATTAGATCAGTTAAAGGGTTCTCAAGAACAAGTAACGGAAGCCTTTAAGAAAGGCGAAATATCAGAAGAACAGTACCGAGCATTTCAAAGAGAAATTGCGGAGACTGAATCTAAGCTACAACATTATGAAAGCCAATTAAAGAAAGTTGATAATACACATCGTTCTTTTGGTGAAAAGGTAGCTGCTGCAGGAAAGACTGTAAAAGAACTTGGCCAATCAATGACATCAGTAGGTAAAGAGTTGTCTATGAAAGTTACTGCGCCACTAGTAGCAATTGGAACGGTAGCAAGTAAGATTGGTATGGACTTTAAAGCCGGATTGTCAGAAGTACAAGCATTAAGCGGTGCTACTGGTGAAGAAATGGCAAGACTTGAAGAGCGATCACGTGAATTAGGTTCCGCAACAAAATTTAGCGCAAAAGAAGTTACTGAAGGTTTCAAGTACATGGCATTGGCCGGTTGGGATGTACAGCAATCTCTTGATGGGATTGATGGTGTACTAGCGCTATCTGCAGCAAGTGGCGAAGACTTAGCACGTGTATCTGATATTTTAACTGATTCCATTAGTGCATTTGGAGATGAAGCGGCTGATGCAGGAAGGTATGCCGATGTTATGGCCGCCGCATCATCTAATGCTAATACAGATGTAAGTGGATTAGGTGAAGCCTTTAAAATGGTCGCACCAGTTGCCGGAGCGTTAGGTTATAGCCTTGAAGACACATCAGTAGCATTGGGTTTAATGGCAAACGCAGGTGTTAAAGGAAGTGCGGCAGGTACTGCATTACGTAGTGCATTAACTAACTTGGTGAAACCAACTGCTCAAATGGAAAAGAAGATGAAAGAGTTAGGCATAAATGTAAAAGATTCAGAAGGTAATATGAAGCCTTTGGATACTCTTTTGCAAGATATGCGTAAGTCTTTTGCTAATTTAAGTGAGGACCAAAAGGCAAACGCAGCTGCAACTATATTTGGTAAAGAAGCAATGTCGGGTATGCTTGCGGTATTAAATGCTAGTGATGCAGACTTTGACAAGTTATCAAAAGCAATAGCTAATAGTGAAGGTGTCGCGCAAGAAATGGCCGACACGATGCAGAATAATTTACAAGGTAAATTAACAAACCTTAGGTCTGCATTAGAGGAATTAGCTATAAAGATATTTGATGCTTTGCAACCAGCCTTAACTTGGCTCGTTGGAGCGTTCCAGGATATTGTGGACTGGTTGAATGGCTTAGGTAAAGGCACTCAAACAGCAATAGTTGCCATAGCCGCATTGGCTGCAGCGATTGGGCCATTGTTGGTGGCTGTTGGGTCATTGCTTACACTTGCAGGCGGATTGATGACGGTATTGCCGACCATATTGCCTGTTTTAACAGCGATGGCAGGACCGATAGGAATAGTCACTGCCGCACTTATTGCATTAGGAGCTGCTTTTGTATTAACTAGAGAAAGCGCAGATGGGGTCTATAAAGAGCAAGCTAAATTGGCCGAACAGAATTACGAATTAGCTTTATCTCAAAAAGAGGCAACGGAAGAAGTAACAGAGCAAATAGACAAAACAACTGAATTAATCGACAAGACGAAAGAGCAAATGGAAACAACGGATGCGCTAGTCGATACCTATGAGAATCTAACAGAAAAATCCAAGCTAACAACTGATGAATTGGGCGAGTTTTTAACGTTACAAACACAACTTGAAAACACCAAGTCACCAGAACGCATTGCGGAAATCGAAAGTAAGATGGAAAAATTGCGTGAGAAGTCTGGTTTATCACGAGAAGAATTTGACAAGTTATTAGAGTCTAATAGCCAACTAGCTGAACACTTTCCGGAAGCTGGTAAGGTTATTGATGATTACGGTAATGTCATCATGGATACAACAGGCAAGTTACGCGATATGACAAATGCTGAACTCGAACGAATGCAACTGCAGATTTATAACGAAATGATCGATGACTTGCGTACTGTTAACACCGAAATAGATCAGTACGAATCGTTGTTAGGAGAAGTAATCGAATTAGAAGATGCTATCATCGAAAGAAAGCAGGAAATAACTAGTGTCCAGGACGAAATAAAAAACAATGAAAAAGACATTGTATTTAATGAACAAGAGATACTAGACCTTAAGGAACAGCAAAAAGAAGCTGGGTTGTTAGAGTGGTATGCACTCGATGGGAAAATAGATAAATTAGCGGTGCAGAACTACGAATTAGAAAATCAAAACAAAAAGTATGAAAAAAATGTTGAAGAACTTAATAAGGGTTTAGCATCTGAAGAAAAGAGTTTAAAAACGAAGAGCGAAATAAAAGAGGAAATTGACGCACAAATCGAAAAGAACATGCAGAATCGTGATGCATATGTGGAGATATTAGGTAAGCAGTTTGATATTAACATTGAAAAAGGTAAAGAAAACAAAGCTATCGATGAGGCAATACAAAAGCGACAAGAGGAAATAAAGAAATTAGAAAGTATCATTCAAAATGAAGGCGACTCAAACGGAAAAAAACAAGAATCTATAGAAAAGTTGAAATCAGAAAATACTGAGTTAGAAAATGCTAAGGATAAACTAGGAGACTTAAACAAGTCTATAGATAACCAAAACACCAAATATGATAGCGCAAACGATAAGTTAGCAAAAGTAAATGGTAACTTCCAAGAAGCCGGCGGGCTAACGGATAAAAACATCACTAAGACGCAACTGTGGAACAAAGAACTCGATAAAGATCATGAGAAAAATATTGATATCGATGATAAAGGTAAAGTGAAAAAATTAAATGAAGAAGCAGGAAGGTCAGTTGATAAAACAGTAAACATAAAAACAATTGGTGCTGCACTTGGCGGGGTAATGAGAGGGTTTGCTAAAGGTTCAAATTATACCCCGTCAGGACCAGCTTTTTTAGGTGAAGAAGGCCCGGAACTAGTCGAACACAATGGTCGTATGGGATTAGCTAGCTTTGGGCTTTACAACATGCCACAAGGCGCAAGGGTCTACACTAATGCAGAAACAATAGATATGTTGCGTAGCGGTTTGTTAAGCGGAATCGGAAAAGGTGTTAATTTCGGAGTTAACAATTTAAGTAGTGTTAATGGAACAACGATTAATACTAATAATTTAGTAAGGGAAATGAGAGAACAAAAAGCGTTGTTAGAAAAGCTATTGAAGAAAGATGTTGATCTTTATATCGATGGCAGAAGGCTAGGAAATGTATTAGAGCCACACGTCACTAGTAGACAAGATAAACAAGGCAAGTTAAACGGTCTCTTTAAACAAGGTGGTGTATTATTTTGATTTTTAATCACGAGAGCAAGTCTTATTTAAAGGTAGGAAGAAATAAAGTGAGACAAGGTTGGGCCAGTGTTGAAAGGAGCATAGCTTTAGCTCCTGGCCTTCCCGGTGGCTATTTGTCAAACACTCAAACAAGTGTAAGGACATTAACGGTGCCGGTAATGGTTAAATCAGATGATTTACAAAAAACGAAAGAAGATATGGCGAAATGGTTAGTTAATAAAGAAGCTAAGGAGTTAATCTTTAAAGATGAGCCAGATCGTGTTTATTACGCAGTAGTAGATGGTAGCCTTGATTTAGACGAACTTTTTAAAGTTGGTATTGGAACGATCACATTCCTATGCCCCGACCCTCATAAATACGCTAAAGAAGAAGTCTCCTACGACATAGCAGGAGGCTTAACTACGTTAAATAACAAAGGTACAGCAAACGCCAAGCCTATACTAGAGTTGACGGCAACAAAGGATACTACGTTTGCTCTAATCGAAAATCAATTCGATGAGTACATGTTACTTGGTTACCCGTTAGAAGAAGATGGTCAAGAGCAGATTGTGGATGATAGAGTAAGTGTTATGTTTGAGGATGGCTCTACTTTAAGCAGTTGGTCGACAACCAATTACAAGGTAGATACTAATTTTATTGACGTAAGTGGTAGCATGACGAGTGACGGGAGTGGTATACGTACACAAAGCTACGGAACGGGCGATAAAATGCACGGACCTGCTATCACGAAAGAATTGCCCAAAGCGTTACAAGATTTCGAAATAAACACTAATTTTGACATAGTATCAAGACGTCCAGAGGATAACTTCCGCATGGAGGTTTATTTTTTAGACGAAAATATGAACATGCTCGGTAAAATGGGAATCAAGGACAATAACCGAGCGGATAAAAAACGAATGGCATTAGGACGTGTAGGACCTTATAAAGGCGGCGGAGAGTCTAACGGCTATGTAATCGGTCAACACAATTACAATTGTATTATAAAGACGGACACAACGCTTTTTAATCTTTATGTTAAGCGAGAGGGCAAGTTATTCACTTTTTATGTCGGTAGATGGCGTAACAAAAAGCACGAATGGGTAGCTAAACAAACGTATTTAGATGTTGCTGGGGAGTACGCAGGCAAGTTGAAGTTTATCACTTTATTTATCGGAAACTATAAAGACAGGGCTGTTCCCACAAGATTACGAATAAACAACGTAGAAGTATTTGAATTAAAGCAGTTGACGGTAGACCAAACGCCTTACATCTTACGAGCAGGCGATGAATTAATAATCGACCACGAAAGCGAGGGCGTTTTTATTAACGGAATAAACGCTATGCCGTTAAAACATTTTGGCAGTGATTTTTTCGAATTACCGAACGGATACAGCTCTATTAATATACATCCAGATGATGCCTTTGAAGGTACAGTGCGTTATAGGGAGAGATACAAATGAGTTATAAAGACAAGGACATGTTGTTAGATATGGTCGATACAGGCGATGAATTAAAGCCGTTTGTACGTCCTCAACATTGGAGCGAGGGCGATAACGAATGGAAAACGACAGGTGAAGCAAATCCAATGCCCGTTGTATTAAAAGATAACGATGAAATATTTGATGTAGCGGAAAGGCGTGTCAATTCTTCGATTGGCAAAAGTACAGAAGTTAATAGGGCGGTCAATGAACTACAGAAATTAATAAACGAATCGAGTTAGGAGGCGATAAGATGAACCCTGAATTTTTTAAAATAGAAGTTGGCGGTAAAACGCTAACCGTATTTTATCCGCAATTCGAAACCAACGAAGGTTTTAAGGTTGTTAGCGAAGAAAACCACTTGCCTGTCGTCTTAAAAGACCACGAAGATTACTTAGACATATTAGAATATATCGCAACACAAGACGAACATACAGTCGAAAAACTGGGAGAATTAGCAGACTTAATCGAACAAATGTCGTTGCTTGCGAAAGGTCCTAAAGGCGAAAAGGGCGACCCGTTTACTTACGATGACTTTACGCAGGAGCAACTAGAAGGCTTGCGAGGTCCACGAGGTGAAAAAGGAGACCCTGGACCGACAGGACCGCCGAATACAGAAGCACAGGCGGACATTGACGCTCATAAAGAAGATAAAACGAATCCACACAGCGTATCAAAGTCGCAAGTCGGCTTGGGTAATGTACCTAATTACACCACAGCTACTCAATCGCAAGCGGAAAATGGCACGACAAACGCTGCTCTTATGACTCCTTTACGTACTAAACAGGCAATTGAGGTGTTAGGTGGCGTAGAAGTGACTAATACGTCTTATGGAAAATGTATAAAACATCCTAATGGTACGCTAGAACACTTTGCATTTGATGTTGTTATGGATAGACATATATCGTCACTTTATAAAAGGGCGGATATAGAATTTTCGATACCTTTTATCGACGATAACTATTACGTATCATCGTCAATCATTATGGGACTTGCTAGAAATCCTCTACCATATACCCGGACAAAAGGCACTACCTCCGTGGAAATGGCGGTTAGATCTATATCGGCAGACTTTGTAGAAGGTGATGAAGTGACGATAGATTTACATGCTATAGGCAGGTGGAAATAATGGCACTAACGCAAATAGGATCACTTAATATAGGTGACTTAACCGATGATTTAACTATTGAAAAAGCTACTGGAGTTTATAGCAGGTACGGTAATATCGTGCACATTACAGACAGTAAAACAGATGGAATACAAGCGATTATTACTGCTAAAAACGTACTTAGTAACGTACATCACGCTAGCTTAAAGGATAACATCGATACGTTTGATATTGAGTTAATAGGCGAGCAAAATTATGACGAATTTATCGTTAAAGGCAATCGCTTTATTATCCCAGCCGAAAACGAAGGTGAAATGCTAGAGTTTGTCATTGATGAAGTGGACGATAGACGTAGTTATTCAAAAACTATTGAAGTCACGTCATATGCTAGTTACTTAGATTTGCAAAAGGCTAAAGCAATCGAACCATTTAGTCGCAACGGCACTGCAAGAGAGCATATGTTTTATGCGTTAGCTGACACGGAACATGAGGTTGGACTCGTTGAATCAGCTAGAGAAATCACGATTAGTTTTGAAAACTACACGAATCCCTATGAGTATTTAAAACGTATCGCTAGAGAATTTGAACTTGAGTTAAACTTTAGAATCGTGCATAACGGTTTGTTTGTTACTAATAGACCAGTCGACGCACTTGTCAGTGTTGGAGATTATACAGGCCGAGAAGTAACGTTTGGAAAGGACCTGCAAGAGATTAATCGTTTAGAAACAGGCGACATTTATACAGCGCTAGTTTGTCTTGGTCCTGAAAGAGAAGATGGCTCACGACTAGAAACGTTTGTAGAGGACTTGGATGCATTAAAGCGATGGGGCAGACCCGAACACGCTCCTAAACATTTGGTAGGTGTGTATGAGCCGCAATCCGAGCGTGAAGACATGACGCTTACGCAATTAAGGCAGTATGGTAACACTGAATTAAACAAGCGCAAAAACAGCGTAATAAGCTACGAGGTATCGTTTTTGGACTTGGAACAATTGTTAGGTGATGATGCAAAAAAGATACGCAAAGGCGATACTATCCGCATTAAAGATACTTACTTTGAACCTAATTTATACGTAGAAGCTAGGGTTTTAGATGTTAAGCGTGATGCAGTCATACCAGCGCAAAAGAATTATATACTAGGCGATTTTGTCGAATATGATGCCGAAACTATACATGATCTATATACGTATGTAAAACGTGAGTTAGTCAAAAAGGCAGGAGTGCAACAGTTGCTTAACTATGCCGAACCTAAAAAGGTTGAATCTGATACAGCGCCCGATATAAAGGACGCTGAAAACCCTATTTGGGTAGACACGTCTAAAACTCCATACGTGGCACATGTAGTAAATAATGGCAATTGGGTTAAGATGACACCTACAACACCAGAAGAAGTTAATGCCTACAACAAGCAGCAGGTAGACGACAAAGCTCAACAAGCATTAAACGATGCAAAAGCCTTTGCAGAAAATGCTGAAAACATCACTGAAGGTGTAATTGATGTAGGAGCAATACCTTTACGTACAAGCGTTACAGGCGCACGCTTAGAGTGGGATGGTGTTAACGGTTTTGTGCAATATGATGCACAAGGAAACCCTGTTTCATGGTTTGACCTAGAAGGTAATGCTCGATTGGTGAATGCATACTTAACAGGACGAGTTGAAGCGACAGAGGGTTGGTTTGGTAAAAACAAACGTGTAACTATTGGCGATGATGGCTTGACAATAGAACGGCCTGATGGAGCAATTTGGATGCAAAATGGTGTAGTTAAAAACGACTTTGCGGTGAGTGGCTTTGACCCGCATATGATGGATACGATGAGCGCTCCAACAAACTCACCTTATTACAGGATAGCCTGTTTCAGTAATTATATGGATGGTTTTTACATTGGGTATATGGGGTTGATTGATGGCCGGAGTATTACAGATGTACCTACAAACTTAGTCAATGATGCACGTAATTCCAGTTTAGGATATACAGTAAGATTCCAGCGATATGAGTTTATCCATAGCGCACGATACCTTGTCGTGGGATACAGGGTACAAAGTGCTGCTGGAGTTGGCAGGCACAGAGTTAGGTTGTATCAGGGCACTACACAAATGGCGGAATTAGAGTTGCCAGGCGGAACAGGAGTGTCGACATATCAGCCCATTATCGCTGACTTGGGAACACCCACATATACAAGAAAATCGGTAGACCTAAGAGTAGGTGCACTAACACAATGGAATGACAGGGATAGAGTATACTCATTTAGAGTTAATAGGGTATATCTAACGGATGATATTTGAGGTGGTAATATGACGATAAAAACATATGATGAATCCGGAGAAGGTAGAACAAAAGTGTTTATGAGAATTGAGAATAGCAAGGTATCCAGTGTTTTGGCAGGCAACAACACTGTGGGGTACGGTAAAGGCATCCAGTTTTATGTAGACGATTACGTTGCAGACCAATTGCACAAATGTAATTTTTACTTAGACGGATTAGAGCCTATCATTGAACTAAAGGAAGGCGAAGAATTAGAAATACCGACCGAAGAAGAAGAAAAAGAAAAACGCAGACAAGAGTTGCTGCAGGAATTGGAAGAATTAAAACGCTGAATAAGCGTTATTTTTATGTCAAAAAAAACGAAAGGAGTTGCTTATGGAGATAGCAGTAGGGGCAGCGAGTGTAATTTTAGGAATGGCTATATCGTATTTAACGTTCTTGCGAAACAGAGATAAAGATACGGTTAGCAGAGCAAAAGAAGAAGCGCAGCTAGATACAGATTTAAGACATATTTCAAGGGGTGTAGACGAAATTCGTGTCGATATGAAATCTAATGGTAAGCAAATGGACAGAATGCAAGAGCAATTAATAAGGATTGACGAAAGCACAAAGTCGGCACATAAGCGACTTGATAAAGTCGAGCGAAAAATAAATTAAAGGAGAGAAAATTATGGAACTATTAAATGAATATTTATTACAAGAAGCACTTATAGTCATTCCAGTGCTTTTAATTTTGGGTAAAATCATCAAAGAAACAGATGTATTAAAAGATAAATATATCCCATTAACATTATTAGGTGTTGGTATCGTGTTTGCTATTGCGTTGATTGGCTTTAACGTTGATGCAGTAATACAAGGTGTATTAGTAGCAGGTGCAGCGGTATTTGGACATGAGTTGTATAAACAATCACAAGAGCGCGATTAACATCGTTGCTCTTTTTTTCTATACATCAAAAATCACGTTTTTTAACACATAGGAACAAGAAAGGGTGTTTTAAATGGTAAAAGTACGTAAAAATATTGTGCCTAGCAATATCGCAAGTAAGGTGACAAGTAAAGGTACAAACAACAAAAAGTATATCGTTATCCATGAAACAGCTAACACAAATAAAGGTGCTAATGCTGATGCACATGGTCGATTACAGGCAAATGGTAATAGTCGCGCAGCATCGTGGCATTACACTGTTGATGACAAAGAAGTTGTACAATCATTTAGTGATAATGTGCGTTGCTGGCACGCTGGTAATGTTAAATATAATAACGATGGTATCGGCATTGAAATATGTGTAAATAGCGACGGAGATTATAGCAAAGCAGTAGATAACGCTGTTGATCTAGTTAAGCAATTGATGGATAAAAACAATATAAGTGCTAGTAATGTTGTGCAGCACCATGCTGCGAGTGGTAAAGATTGTCCTAAATATCTTAGAGCGGGCAGTAAAGGTATTACGTGGACACAGTTTAAATCTAAATTAAGCGACAAACCAGTTAGCAAACCAAAACCATCTCAGCCATCTAAAAAACCTAGCAAGCCAAAGGATAAGCCGAAAACAGATACACATAAAGCTAATTTGGTTGTAGATGGATACTGGGGCAAGGCGACCACACGAGCATTACAACAACACTTTAATTTGATTGCGGACGGTATTTTAAGTGGCCAATATGCTACTACTACAACAAGAGCACTCACTCAAAATACCGCACATGTTACTGGTAAAAAGACAGGCTCACCAGTTATTAGGGCGCTGCAGAAAAAACTTAAAGTGACGCAAGATGGATTACTCGGACCAGCAACAGTTAAAGCGTTGCAAAAGCACCTCGGCACATATGTTGATGGTAAGATTAGCAAGCCGTCACCAATGGTTAAAGCATTACAAAAGGCATTGAATAACGGTACGTTTTAGTGTATAATAAAGATACGTTTTAGCTCATTAAAAAAGGCGACTTCCTATTTGGAGGTCGCTTTTTTTGTTTTAATGGGTAATCAATTCCATCATCACAGATTCTACATTCTTCTTAATTACATTATTATCAATAGTTCTTTCTCTCTTATAACCATCACAGTAAACTTCATATGTTGTAAATCCCTGGTTAGTATGACTCAAACCTATACGTATATTATTCTGATACATCAACTTCTTCAAGTGCTTCCTTTCATTAATACCTTTCGATATACACCTTTCAATAACTTCTATATAAGGTCGTTTTATTTTAAACGGTCCATTCTCGACATGCTGCAGGTCGAGTTGCATATTCTTAATGGCCATATCTATAAATAAGTAACGTGTTGCTATTTTTTTATTTGTCATTATTATCACCAAATATAGTATATCACATCGGAAAATTAAATTAACAAATAATTGTTGATTTAATTAACTAGATAATGTATATTTGATTTATAAAGATTTTTATTAGGAAGGAGCATACCTATGTTAACTCCATTTGGAAAGTTTTGTAGAAAACTAAGAATAGATCATGGAGAGTTGTTAAAGGACATGGCAGATAATTTAGGAGTAACTTCTTCATATTTATCAGCAATCGAAAATGGGAAAAGAAATGTGCCTTTAAAGTGGGTAAGCCAGTTAACTGAAATTTATTCATTGGATCAAGAGATGTACAATAATTTGAAGGAGGTAGCAAAGCAATCGAAAATTATAAATACTCTGGATGTAAAAGACTTAAATACTGATGATAAAGACTTACTAATGGCCTTCGCAAGAAAAATAGACGGAATGGACGACAGTGATAAATTAAAAATAAAGAAGCTGCTTTCACATAGTAAACCTACAAATTAATTGGGATAAAGGAGGGTTATATAGATGGGTTCATATATAGCGAAACCTTTATCTCGTAAGAAAATAAGGGAATTCACGCTAGCAATAAGAAAAATGATAGATTTAGAGGATGTATTATTTTTTCCGATTGTTCATCTCTTGGAATTTGTACTTCCGGGGGTAGACTCTGATTTTAACTATGTTATCAAATCATCGGAAGAAATGCCAAATGAATACGCAGTTTGTTATCCCGAAGAAAACACCATTTTTATCAGAGAAGACGTTTATGAAAGAGCAGTCGCTGGAAATGCTAGGGATAGGTTTACAATAGCACATGAAATTGGTCATTATTTAATGCATACACCTAGTAGGATAGAATTGGCTAGGAAAGACAATTATAAAGAACTACCTCCATATAAATGTCCTGAGTGGCAAGCTAATACATTTGCAGGTGAATTACTGGCTCCACCCCATATTATAAAGGGTTTAACGAAGTATGAAATTTCAGAAAAATGTGGGGTGTCCTTAAAAGTAGGGGAGATACAATTAGACAAGTTATAGTTAGGAGTGAGACCATGATTAAGCAAAAAAAATGCCGTCAGCCTTGTAGAGGGCCAACGGTTATGTAGTTTCTACCGCATTCAAATGGATAGCCGCTACATTTAAAGATTTTCCCCAAAATCTAATATAAATGTACCATTATTTTGGCCCTTCTGCAAGGAGTTTAAACAATTCTTTTAGAAGGGAAATGATAATTATGTTGATTTGTACTCCGTACATTACATTAAGAAATGGTAAAAGGTTGTATGCTTATGAAAAGGGAAAGGAAGCTTTCTGTTTTAAAGTGACACCAGAACAGCATAAGGAATACTTAGAAAGAAAAAAATCAAATGCTAATAAAAAGAAATAATATTTAAATAAAACAGATCTAAGCGGCTTAATCTGTTGCTAATTTAAAAAGACCACCCACCAGGGCGGTCTTTTTTTACTTAACTTCTTCCGATATTATCTCAATTAGTCTGACTAACGCATCTTCGTACAGTTCATGTTGTATTAATTGACTCGTTACATTGTGCAGTTGCTCTAAATCTAAATCGACAAACATACTCTTTGCAACCCAATCGACATAATCAAGTATTGTCTCCATGTTTTACCTCCTTTGATTATATATCGGTTAATTTTTCGATTGTTAAATAGTATTAATACAACGTTAGGAGTTCCGCAAGTTTTATAAATGCCATTATTGTTTCAGTAAAATTCCACGTTCACAATAATGTAATCATACTTCTTTTTATACCCTTCAACTAACTGTCTACTGAAATTGATTTGTTTTATAAACCGTTGCACAAACATTCTTTTTTCTTCACGTTCCATGTACTCAAATTCTACCTTTAGTGTTGTGATAATTTTTTCAAGTTCCCTTTCGCTTATTGCCGGCTCATCGTGTTCGTTAAGTTGGATTTCAATGTCTGTTTTTTCTGCATCTAATTCTTTTTGATACTTAATTAAATAATCATCATCAATCATCTTCTTTAGCCAGGCTCTTTGTAATCTGTCTCGTTCTTCTTCGATTTCTTCTAATCTTATTAAATATTCATAATTAGATGGTTCAGTATCAGAATGATCTACATCGATTTTATCGATTTCTATTTGTGAAAAATAATTCAAAAGCGCTTTTTCTAATTTAGTTTCAGCTAAAGATATAGTCCCATTACCTGATTTAAAACAGTTATTACACTTATAATAATATTTGGTGGAGTTTGATGTGTAGTATGCGGTTGATAATGCTAACTTGTTATCACATTGATAACACTGTATTTTTCTTCTGAATAAATCTTTATGAGTTTTACTCGATGTTCTTGCGCTAGTGTTTTCTTCTAATCTTTTGAGTAGCCTTTTTTGTTCACTTTTAGATATTAGAGCTTCGTGGGTGTTTTCATGTACCTTCCCTTTCCTGTATATATTACCTAGAATATGTTCACTTCTGATTTTCCTACGCAAAAAATTATCCTTCCATTTTAGGTCGTATTTTTGAGAAATGTATTTGTCTGTATAAGAAAAACTATTCCCATTTAAAATCATTTCGAATGCTTCATGTAATATTTTTGCTTCATCTTCATTTATCTTTAGTCTTTTATTTTCGTCATGATCATAACCAAAAGGTAATGTACCTTGCCATATGCCTAATGAAGCATTAAAGTCCATGCCCTCCACCACTCGCTCACTTGTCATTTCACTTTCCCATTGTGCAAGGACACCTATAATATTCGCTATCATTCTACCCGTGGCTGTTTTAGTGTTTACGTTCTCGACCGCAGAATGTAGTCCACAACCAAGCCTATTCATAAGTTCCATTATTTGGTTCAAATCAACTATGGACCTCGTTAATCTATCAAGTCGCATAATAACGATGTCTTTTAATAAACCACGCTCCAAGTCTTTAATCATCTTCATAAAATTAGGTCTATTTGTAGTCCTGGCACTACCAACATCTAAGTATTCCTTTACGTTTTCAAGTCCAGAAAACTTACAGTAGGCTGTTAGGTGTTCTCTTTGCGCATCTAATGATACCCCTTTTTCCTCTTGCATATCTGTTGATACCCTAATGTAAATAGCGGTTGCCATATATAACACTCCTTATAAAAATAGGGAGGATAGCTAGTCCTCCCGTATTAATACTTATCGATAAATATTAATTGTGGTATGTGCATTTATTGTACTAACCATTTAATCTACATTGACAATGTATGTAACGACTTTCCCGTGTATCTGTACATTATCTTCTTTAGCGTTGTAGGTATGCTCGTCGTGTACCGTCGTGCTGTTAGGCTTAAAAACTAGTGTGTCACCATATTTGTAAAAATGCTTAACGCTATAATCTCCACCATTGGAATAAACCACTATATCGCCATTCACTAAGTTCTCTGTACTGTTTACTGGCTTTACTGCTATGAGTGATCCGTCTGCCATTAAACGATTCATGCTATCACCATTTATACGTGCAAAGAAAATATCTTTGTCTTTTGCATACCTTCCTAGTACTTCATCAGATATTGATATTTTAGATGCTTCGGTTATTCCGTCTACTTCTAATGGTAGACCAGCACTTATTGCAGTAGGAAAATAAGTTCGTTCAGAAACTAAATCAGTCGGTCCATCATCCCAACACATTAAATACGCTGGGTGTACGTGTAACACGCTTGCTAACTCAACAATTAATGTATAAGGTATGTTTTCTATCTCATTCTTTTCATACCTATATATAGTTGCTCTGTCCTTACCAATCAATTTGCCAAGAGCCTCAGCACTCAACTTCAGTTCTTTTCTTCTTTCTTTGATTCTCTCGCCAGTATTCAATTGTCGCACCTCCTCTCATAAACAATTGTATTACATTTGTCGCATATATGCAACGATATTGCATTAAAAAAAGAAATAAAGTTACAAATATGCGATTTTAGTCTTGACTTGTATATTATTGTCGTTTATTATTAATTTAGTCGCACATAATGCGACACCTAAGAAAGGAGGAGTAATCTCAAATGAACATTAATAAATTACGTGGGAAGATAATCGAGAACGGGATGACAGTTAATGATGTAGCAAGTTATATTGGGATGGATAGAAGTACTTTTTATCGCAAGTTAAATAACGAAGGCGAAACGTTCACGATTAAAGAGGTTAATTTAATTAGAGATGTGCTTAATTTAACGGTAGATGAAGCGGTATCTATTTTTTTTACTAATATCGTCGCATGAAATGCGACAATTAACATCCATCAATGGATGACTTGGAAATGGACTAGAAATACCAAGTGCATAAAAATCGGGGTGATATAAATGCAAACAGCATTGGATAAGCCCTCATCGAATATATCTAATAAAAAAGATGGGGGCATGAAAATGAAAAAGTTATCTGAAATCGTGTCTAAAGAAACGCACAGGGAGATAATTAAATTTTTAATGGAAACCTCAATAAAGAGAAGAAAGGAAAAAAAAGAACAATGACAATCAAACAATACGAAATCGTACGTAATCGCTTAGACGGGATCTTAGGAAGTAAATCAAGAGCGGATTTAAAAGTTAAAAGGTTGCAGCAGTTAGTAAAAGATTTATTCAACTTATTTCATAACTGCAGATTTGCAATCGATCTACACATTGAAATTATGGATCACATTGTAACGATTGATAGTAGGCAATTTTAAGGGGGTGATGAAATTGAAGCTTGATAACGATAAAGAGTATGAAAGCACGAGAGATAACATATTCGTACTATTCATTATCATTGTCGGAGTTGGTGGCATTGGAGTAGTGGCGCTAGTTAATTTATTTTTGAGTGTGCTGGGAGGGTGAGAGTTGGCAGGAGGTTGTGCAATAAAAAACTCGCAATCTAGCGGCAACTAGATCACGAGCAGTAAAAATACACTATGTGCTTATTGTAGCACGAAAGGACAGTGAAATAAATGAAGGTTGACAACAGAGCTAAAATTAATGGTCTATTTAATGAAATGGAAGATTTAAAAAAGCAACGTAAGCAAGATATGGAATTAATTAAATCTATAGAAGAACATATTTTTAAAATATTAAAAGTTGGTCAAGAAGTCATTGTATATAAAAATGATGAACCTTATGTTCTGTTCATTAACGTAAGACGATCTGCTAAATTCGATAAAGAAAAATTAGCGAACGACATTGGGGTATCACAATCAAGTTTGAACATTCCAGGTGTTGCTGAACTTACGGAAAAAGGAAAAATTACAACTAGCAGTTTAGAAAACTACTGGGATGAAGATGAAGATTTAAAGTTGAAAGCCAAGAAGGCAACACAGAAAGACGTAGAAAGGTTAATGCAAATGGATCTTGCTGATTTCATTGAGTGAGAAGATTTGGACAATGCAGGATGGAATGGAAATTTTAATAAAAGATATGACTGACAGTCATTTAAGAAACACGATAAAAATGTTGGAGCGAAACAAACATATTTTAAAAGCTAAATTTATCGCACGAGAAAAATACTTTGGATCAGCAGAAGGTGACCATGCTGAACAACTTAATGATATGGAGTGGTTGAAGCAATATACACCATATCTAAGTTTATTAAATGAATTAAAAAGCAGGTATAAATATGAACGAAAAACAAATTGAAAACCAAATAAAGCAATATCTTGACTCAATCGGTGCCTGGCACATTAAGACACACGGAAATATGTTTTCAAAGGCAGGTACACCGGACGTTGTAGCTTGCTTAAAAGGTAAGTTTGTTGCAATCGAAGTAAAGCAACCAGGTGGGGTGGTTAGTGCATTGCAAGCAGCACATATTGAATTGATAAAGAAAGCGGGTGGAATTGCATTTGTCAGCTACAGTCTTGAGGAAACGAAGAAGTATCTTGAAGAACTCAATATTGTATGACTTCCAGAAAGAGTTACTTAACAAAATTGAAGCAGATTATCTAATTGCTGCTGAAACAGGTACTGGAAAAACAATCATGAGTATCTACCATTATTTAAAGCATTTTAATGGAGAGCCATTACTTATTGTTGTACCACCACAGAAGAAAAAAGAAGGTGGCTGGGATAGAGATATAGCGTTTGTATCAGCTAATCACAACATACAGATCGAGTATGAGCAATTAAGCTATGGTGTCCTGGCCAAACAATGGGACCAATATAAGAACTGGTTTGTGGTGTTCGATGAGTGTCACTATATTAAAAATCCAACTTCACAGCGTGGTAAAGCGGCATATAAATTAACTCAAGTAAGTACAAACTTTTTACTATTATCTGCTACACCAAATGCGAATGGCTGGATTGATACCATGAACTATTTCATTATGTTTGGTCATTACAAAAATAAAACACAGTTTTTACGTGAACATGCAATATACGGTGAAATGTTTATTGGCAGACCAAGACCAGTAAAGGTAGTTGAAGATTTCAAAGGTAAAGAAGAACTGAAGCAGTTGTATCAAACATTCAGTATTAAGTTATCGAAAGATGAAGCGCTGGATCTACCGCCACTTGTATTTGAAGATGTGTATTTCAAACCAACAAAAGAATACAAGACGATTGAAAAAGATAGAGTAATGCAGATTGATGACGAACTTGTTTTATACGACAGCATAAGTAAGTTACAACATGGTTTAAGGTTCTATGCTAATCAAAAGGACAAGCTTAAATATGCCGAAATGCTAGCAGAATCAACGGATGAAAACATCGTTATCTTCTATTACTACCAAGAAGAAAAGAACGAGCTTATCAAGATAATGGACAAGTTAAAAAAGTATGTGTTTGAAGTAAGTGGCCAACGTTCAGAGATACCAGATAAAGAAGATTGGTCTACATTAACTAATAGCGTAACACTTGTTCAATATATGGCTGGTAGTGCAGGAATTGAATTGCAGTATGCAAATACAGTTATTTTCTATACACCAACATATTCATATCAAGATTACGAGCAAGCATTAGGCCGCTGCTACAGAAATGGCCAAGAAAAGAAAGTTACTGCTTATAGGTTCATGACTGAAAAAACTATCGAAATGGCAATCTATGACGCACTAAAAAATAAGAAAGATTTTAATGAAAAGTTATTTAGGAAGGAGATTGGAGTATGAATCCACATCGTAAAGTAATGATTGAAAACAAACATATACGAGTAGGTGACAACAGTTATAAATTAACCATCTTAAAATACATTGACGATTATACAGCGTATCTATCTGATGTTAATAGTCAATTTACTATCAAGAAAAGATTTACTTTAAAGCAATTAATGGCTAATGAGTTAGAAAGATGGATTGTAAGTAGCGACACAATGAATGATCCAGAGTCGAGTTATTTTGGACAATTAGAAAGATGGAGCGGGGTTGTTCGTGTATGAGTTCACTCTTAAGCAGGGACGAACCCAACGTAACTGAAAACCGTCATCTTTATGTCGGTGGTTCAGATGTCCCAGTAATACTTGGACTAAGTAAGTTTAAAACACAATATGAACTAGCACAAAACAAGACGGGTATTGTGAAATCAGATTTTAAAGGCAATGAATATACAGCTTATGGTCATGCGTTAGAGCCACAAATAAGAGAGTATATCAATCTAACAACTGAGTACGATTTTGTGGAGACAAGCACTATTGATGAAAAACATCATATTAGGGCCAACACAGACGGTGTGGATTATGAAGCAAGAACATTACTAGAAATTAAAACACATGGAGCAGTACCAACAATTGATGTTTATAAAGTACAGATGCAACTCTATATGTTTGCAAATGATTTAGACCAGGGGGTGCTTGCTTTATATGAAAGAGATCCAGAGTTTAACTTGGATTTTGATGAAACGCGTCTCGATATGTCTATTGTGGTAAAGCGTGACGACATCTTAATCGACAGTATTTTAAAAGAAATTGCATTGTTTTGGGAACGTATTGAATGGCTTAAAGAAAACCCAGGGGCAAGTGAGTGGGATTATAACAATTGTTTGAAAGACAATATCATACCTGGAGGGAGAAGACCAATGGCTTTGGATTTAGCAGTTAAAACAGAAGTATTTAAACCTGCAGAAGTTAAGTTCAATTACGAAGAAATCGAAGCGGTACTTGTGGAGAATTTAAAGAAGTATAAAGGTTTAACATTTACAGAAAAAGAAGCGGCCGAATGCAAAAAGGTGATTGCAGACCTTAGAAAAGGAAAACGCTTAGCAGATCAGTACCGAGTGAAAACAAAAAGGCAATTAACTGAACCAATTAAAGCGTTTGAAGAGCAGTGCAAATCACTTAATAAAAAGTTTGATGAAGTGATTAATCCGTTACTGGAACAATCGAAAGAGTTTGAGGAAAGAGAACGTGAAGCGAAACGAATTAAGGTTGAAGGTATAGCAGAACAAGTTATTAAGGATCTACAACTTGATGAGAAGATTGCAGAACAGCTCGTTATCGAAGAGCGTTTTCTCAACAAATCTACCACTCTTAAGTCTATTGAAGAGGAGTTACATGAACAAGCTAATAGATTACTAGAGCAAGTGAAGCATGAAGAAGCACAGCGTGAATTAATTAAGCAGCACGTTGAAATCACTAACTTAAAACAAGGTACTGAATTACTTGATAGTAGTTATGTTCATTTAATTGGTCATAAAGAAAATGACGAGATTAAACAGATCATTGAAAAAGATGCAGCCAATGTGGTAAGAGATAACGAAATGGAAAAGCGCCTTGCTGGTGCCCAGAAAATGAAAGAATCATTTGATAAAGAACAAGAAGTAAAGCAAGCAGAAAAATTTATAGAAGTTTATGAAGTAACAGGAACAGAAAAGCAACTTGACCAACTTGAAGCTTACATGGAAAGTATCGGCCTATCTTGGGAAGTTGTAGAAGATGTATAGGGCGGTTGGTTTAATCACTGGAAAAGTTTACGTAACAGGCACGAAAGAACATTGCTATAGAACGCTTATCGAAATGTTTCCTTACAAAACAAAGAGAAAAGGCGACACAAAAGGTGCAACTTTAAACAGGCTTTATAAAGAACCAATAACTATAACAAGAAAGGAAGATATGTTAAATGAGTATTTTACCAAAAAACGAGAGGAAAGTAGCTAAAGAAACACCTCGTAACTTTGTGATTTTTGGAGGCACCATGCACGGAAAAACATTCTTTGCCGATGAGTTTCCAAATCCAGTTAACTTAAATACAGATGGTAATGCAGACATGATTGAAACACCATCTATTAACTTAAGGAACGAACGAGATACAAAAGGTAAGATTACGAAGCCAGCAAGCGAAACACTGATCCAAGCAATTACTGAACTTGAAGCGGGAAACCATACATTTGAAACAATTGTACTTGATGTAATTGATGACATTATTACGTTGTTTGAACAAGAGATTTGTGAAGAACACAGTGTTAGAAGTATTGGAGATATTCCTTACGGAAAAGGTTATCAATTACACCAGATGATGGTACGGGTGCTTGTAATGAGATTAAAAGAATTAACAATGAAAACAGGAATGAACGTGCTTTATCTATCAAGACTTACAACAATCACTGAAAACGATGTGGAGCAGCATGTTCCTTCATTACCACTTAAATGGATGAACATTATTAATGGGAACAGTGATTACACAATCCTTTGCCGCAAGGTAGGTAAAAACTATATTCGTAGAGCAGTGGACAAGCGTAAAAACTTTGATAGAGAAAAGGTAGATGATGAACGTATTCTTAACTTACTTGATACGGTTTCAGGAGCATTTGAGCGATCACGTAAGACAAGTAAAGAAGAACAGGAACAAATTGTAAAAGAAGAAGAAAAACAGCAAGAAGCTGAAGCGTTGGCACGTAAAGGTGAACGAGAAGCTGAGAATACGGAACAAAGTGAGCCGAAAACGGAACAGCAGACCAAGACAGAGCCGAGCGTGGCCCAAGATGAGCCGAAAGAAGAAAAGCCAGCGCCACGTAGAAGACGTAGACGAGCAGTTGAACAATAAGTGGTTTTATAAAATAACACAATTTTAAATTCAAAGGAGAATGATTAATATGTCATTAATGGAAGCAGCAGCGAAAATTTTAGCAGATGGGTTCGATCGTAAGAAAGGTGCAGTATCAGATTATGAGGATTTACCAGAAGGAACGTATGAAGCGTTACTTGAAAAAGTTGAGTGGAGGGTATCTGATAATGGTTTTGAATGGTTGTCATTACAGTTCGAGATTTTAAGTGAAGGTTTTGAAGGACGAAAGTTTTTTGGAATGATTAACTACACTAACGAATCATTTTTAAACCAAAACATTAAATTAACATATCGAGTAGGTGCGGCTGTAGGTGTTGAAATCCAGCCAGAAGATTTTGCGGAGCCAGAAACATTACTTGTAGAAGCATTCCAAGATGGAGTAGGACAAGAAGTGGATTTAACGCTAACCAACTGGACAAGTAAAAAGACAGGAAAGAGCGGTCAGAACTTTATCGCAGATGAACCGCAATTTGACTAATGTTTACATTTTATAAATTTGATGTTGTTGGTCCAGGTGACTGGGCCGCAACATTCTTACAAGAAAACGAAATAGTGAAAGTAAAAGATAAAGGCGCACTTAATCGCCTTTTATCAAATGCAAATTATTTAGTTGGTTACAACAATTATAACATATGCGATAAATTGCTTGCTAGCGTATTAAAAGGATTAGATCCATACGACACATTACAAAAGATAAATACAAATAAACGGGTTAGCTTCAATTTACAAAACCCAATAAGCATTGACTTGAAGCAAGAAATAAACGCAGAACTTGATGAAATAAAACTTAATCTTGGTTATGGATCATCAGAAGATAATCTAAAGATTATGAGAGAAGTATTTCAATTAAGAGAAGATTATCTTACAAGTAAGTTCGATGTTGTAAAAGAGTTTAATTTAGAAGCTACTAATCTAAAGAAAACCAGGGTCATGCTTGCTGGCGAAGTGCTAAAAACACGAAAAGGCAATGATAAAGACAGGCTTAATATTAAATATGACAAACGATTAAGTAAACAAGAGTTACCAAAGCAAATAATAGCATTTTACAAAAACATAGAAACAAAATATAAAGATGGTGCTGATTTTAAAGAACTTGAACGAGAAAAGTTAATTTATAAACTTGCAGGATTAGACCACACTTATGGTTTTGGTGGACTTCATGCAGCAAAAGAAAGTTATGTTGATGAAGGAGATTTCATGCAGATCGATGTGAAGTCATATTATCCGTCACTTATCTTAAACAATGAGTACCTGGACGATAAAGCGCACAAATACTATCAAGCTATCTATAACGATAGACAAAAACTAAAATCAGTTGATGATCCAAAAGAAGAAGCATATAAGCTGATTATTAATATTGTTTATGGTGGTTTGAAATCACAATGGACAAGACTGTATAACCCACAAGTTAGTAATAACGTTGTCGTAAATGGACAGCTAATACTCACACACTTAATTTTATTACTAGACAAATTTTGTGAGTTGGTACAGACAAATACCGATGGATTAATTATCAAATATGATCCAGTAATGAAAGAGTCTATTTTAAAAATAATTAATCTATTCGAGCAGCATTATAACTTAGGTTTTGATATTAAATATATTAATAAAATCGCACAAAAGGACGTTAATAATTACGTAATCAGATATACAGATAACACCTTACATGCAGTTGGCCGCTTTGCTAATTATGATGGTGGTAATTATCAACGTAACAGCTACACCATCATTGATAAGGCGCTTGTTAATTACTATATGCACGATATTAAAGTTAATAGAACTGTTATGAACGAATATAAAAAGAACAATTTTGAACTGTTTCAGTATGTTGTTAAGAGTGGCAGTTATGACGGAATGGTGCAAGAAGTATTCGAGAATACATTGCTTGAAGGAACGTACAGAACAAATATGAAACGGTTATCTAATGTGAACAGAATATTTTCTGGTCGTGTTAAATCGTTAGGAACAATCTTAAGGACTAAAAAGGACAAGTTTACTAAAGTGGCATACACGAGTGATCATTGCCTGGTTTGGAATGAACCAATAGAAAAACTAGATAGACGCATGATTGATTTAAATTGGTACATCAAAGAGTGTGAGAGGTGGTTGTTTTGATGGTCTTTTACAAACGAAAAGAAAGACAATTATTAGCGATAGCCGGTCATTTTAATAAAGAAGAATTAAAAGAATTAAAAAAAAGATGGTTACCAAAAATCTAATCCAACATTAAATAAACACGGTATAAGGGTTGATAACAGATGACAAAAACAGTTTATTTATATGATCCAAGAACTAATATCACTACTGAAACAACTATTAAAAAGTTAGCAAGCGTATCAGGGAATACCATCAACTCTATTCAAAAATGTAGATTATATAACACGAAAATACGTTCTTTAAATTGTTATGTGACAAGTGAAAAACAATCAGTTAAGCAACGTTACGAATGGTACTCAAAAGAAGAAGTAGAAAATGAGTTTTGGAAAATAGTAGATGGTTCGGATGGAAAATATAAAGTATCTAATCACGGACGTGTGAAAAGAATATTTAAAAGTTCGGAAAGATTTTGCCTGCCATTCTTGCGGGGGAGAAGCAGGAATAATTTATTTGTTAAAATTCAATTTTTGAACAGGTACGCAGACATTAAGGTGGCACATGTTGTTGCACATCACTTTATTAGACCACGTAACACAGGTGATGTTGTTTATCGTAAAAACGGAATAGTGACTGATGATTATGCTGGTAACTTGAAGTATATATCCAAAGAAGAATTAGGTCGGTTAACTGGTTTTAAAGCAAAGAGTAAGCCTGTAGTTAAAATTTGTTTAGAAAGCCAAGAAGTTATAGACGAATACAGATCAGCAAGGGAAGCCGGGAGAAATAATTACTTGAGCTATCAAGCAGTGCTAGACAATTGTAATGGTGTTAGTAGACTCGCTGGTGGCATGAAGTTTATGTTCAGCGAAAATTATGAGAAAAGAGGAATTGAGAAGCATGGATAACGTAAATAAACCACAACATTATTTAGGTGACATTGAAACAATTGATTATATAAAAGATAAATTAACCAAAGAACAGTATGAAGGTTATTGTGTTGGCAACGTAATCAAATATATTTCAAGGTATCAAAAGAAAAACGGTAAAGAAGATTTAGAAAAAGCGGCAGTTTATCTTGGGTGGGCAATCAAGTCAATGGAAGATGAATTATTATATGTGCCAGAAATATAATCATAAAAGGAGCGTGTAATTGTGGATAAAGTAAAACTTACTAGGGAGCAGGCGGAAGCGATTGAAGAACTATTAAAATTAAGAACGAAAGAAAGAATTGTCAGAGAAAAAGCAAACCCATTTGCTTTAATTAGTGGCTATATTAAGGATTCAAGTAGATTGGTTTTTAAAGATATGGCATTCGACACATTAATCAAGGCCCTATACATCGGTTACGAAGTAGAAGAAACGTTTGATGTTGGGGATTGGATTGCGACTAAAGGCACTGGGAAAATTGGAATGGTAAAAGAAATAGTGACTGATAGCGGGGATGGGTGGCTTAACCACGATATAAATTCGTTCGGTGATGCGTTTTATGCATTCAGACACGCAACACCCGAAGAAATAGCAGAAGAAAAACAGCGTAGATGGTGGGCGAAGCATGGTAGAGAAGTGAATGAAGTTAAGAGAGGCGACATCATTCGTCACAAACTAGATGATGAGTTAGACGAGGTTATAAAGTTAAGGGAACTACCAGAAAACTTCATAATCGTATGCTTCGCTGAAAACAGGTTAGACTTATGAAATACAAAAACAACAAACTACTAAACAAAACGTACAACGAGGGTTTTCACGATGGTAAACAGCATGGCTTTAACGCTATGCTTGCTACCATCTTGCCAAAGCTTGAAACATTATCTGATGTGGACGGAATAGGCGATAAAACGATAGATAAAATATTAAGGCACTTGGAGCTTAAAAAATGAAAGAAAAAATAATTAGTATACACAGCGTAAAAGAGGTAGATGGCATGATTTATGCTGATATAACCACTAGTCATCATGGCAGACTGGTACAGCGTCCGCATAAATACACGCTTGCAGAATGGGCGGAAATTATGGAGAAAAGAGAAGGGGAGCGAAAGTGATGTTTATAGAGTTGACACATAAGAAAGCTGACTTACCAGTGACGATAAACTTACGAGATATTGCGACTATATTACCTTTGGAAGATGGTACTACAAGACTATCACACATTAGCAATGGTGAAGATGTAGACTTTAAGCAATCGTACTCACAAATAAAAGAACTAATCGCGCATGAGATTGCTGCTGAAAGGGGTTATTGATTTGAAAACTAAACTAGAACAAATAAAAGAAAAGTTAATTGAAATCGAACAAGCGGAAGAAAGGGACGATGTAAACAAGAAATATAACGAATTAGAAAATTTATTTGATGACGGATCTATTTGGTGGTTGGTTGAGCGTGCGCAGGAGTTGGAAGGAAAACTAATAGAAGCGAAAGATGATTACGACTATTTATCGTATCACTACGGAAATGAAACGGAACAAAACAAACGCCATCGTGAAGCGATCGATTACGTGACGTCCGCAGAACCAACTCATTACGCAAGTTTGGAGAATGCGTTAGAAGATATCAAATTCGTAATAAACGAAATATTGGAGGAATCGGAATGAAGAGCATAAAAGAGATTGCTAAACAACTTAAAAGAATAGCAGATTCACTAATGATGATTGAAGTTACTTTGTTAAAAATTAACGAATTGAAGTATTCGGATATCCAAAATTATGCAAAAGATTATAGCGAGAAGTCACAGAATATTAGCGAGATAATGGAGGAATCGGAATGATCAAAGAACGGTTGGAAGAGATAAAAAATGTCAGTGAATTTCAAATTGACAATGATTCTTATTACGGAAGACCTGCAAATGTAATTCTTATTGGAGATGATGTTAAATGGCTCATCGAACAAGCTGAACGAGTGCAGGAGTTGGATAGCAAGTCTCATCAAATAAATTTGTTAAAAGACATTATTGCGCATAGAGCCAAAGTACTTGTTGAAAAAGACCGTGAAATAGAAGAATTAAAAAAACAAAACAAACGCTATCGAGAGTTGCTCGAAAAAATAAAAGAAATGACTAGGTACGATGATTGCCGAGAAGCTGAAATATATGAATTAGTTAGTGATGAATTGGAGGGTGAGGAATGAGTAAAGAACGGTTGGAGGAATTAAAAGGAGTTTTAAAGTCTTGGGAAGCTTGGAATGATTGGAATGAGTCACAAAGAATAGTTTTAAAAGACCTCACATATTATCTCGAACGAGTGCAGGAGTTGGAAGAAGAATCCTACAATGCACATTTAGAAAGATTACTCGACAGAAAAGAGCAACAAAACAAACGCTATCGTGAAGCGTTAGACAAGATAGGAACCCTTTGGAAGAACGCAACGGAAAGCACAGATGATAGACAATTGACTTGGTTGATGTATAGAGAGGTACTGAAAGCATTGGAGGGTGAGGAATGAGAGAAGAAGATATTAAATATATACACGAATTAGAAAATCGTGTACAGGAGTTGGAAGGAGAAAGAGACGAATGGAGGGATACTTCTCAATCTTATTACATGACGAATCAAGAGTTAAGGGGGCAAAACAAACGCTATCGTGAAGTTATTAAAAATATAGACGACATCATGAGGTTAAAAAGACGATGGAACAAAGAGGATATGCACATTATGAATGAATTGAAAGTATTGGAGGAATCGGAATGACTGATAAAGAGAGATTGGAAGTAATTGAAGAAAAATTAAAAAGTAGTGAATATGTTAGGGGACTTATAGAAACACCTTTGGAATTTAAAGAAAGAAAATTTCCTCAACCGTTTATTATGGTAGAAAAAAATGATTACAAGTGGCTAATCAACCAAGCAAAACAAAACTTATCGAACGACAAGCAAGCGCTAATCAAAGCTAATATCGAAAAACAAAACAAGATAGATCGAATGCAAGAAGAGATCGAAACACTAGCAGCAGCGCTATATGATGCAAAGCATGAGGTTAGGGTGTTGAAAGGCAGGCAAAGGAAATGATTAAAGTAGGATTCAAGCGATTAACAGATACGGCAGTATTACCAGTAAAGGCACATGCGACAGATAGCGGTTTTGATTTGTTTGCGGATAGAGATGCATTAGTTTGTCCAGGTGAAGCAGAGGTAATCAAAACAGGCATTGCAGTAAAGTTGCCACCAGGATATGAAGCGCAGGTTAGACCTAGAAGCGGGGTTACTAGCAAGACGAAGTTACGTGTACAACTAGGTACGATAGATAATGAATATACCGGTGAGATTGGAATCATAACGGATTGCTTAGAGCATTGGCCAGTTCGTGTTTATAAAGGCGACAAGTTAGCTCAACTAGTAATAGCGCCTATACCAGTAGTAGAAACATATGAATTTACAGAAGAAGTTGAAACGGTGCGGGGTGCAAATGGGTTTGGTAGTACTGGATATTAACTAATTGTTACACCAACAGAAAAGAGGTGATCACTTGTCCTACCTTAAATATATAGAACTGGACGGAAAAGAACCAAAACATAAATTGAACACATTTAGTACAGATCATAAAAACTATGACGATGCTGCAATACTATTAAATAACAAGATAGTAGTTGTAGACTTTGACGATTATATAGATGTAGGAGAGATTATCTATAATGAGTATCCAACGTTAAGAGTTAATACAAAAAGAGGTTTCCACCTTTGGTATACAAAACCAAAGACAGACAGTATCAATACACCGATACGAAACTATACAAATAAGTTAACGGTATCTGGTGTAAAGGTAGACTATAAAACTAGCACCAGGCAATACGCAATTGTGAAGCAAAATGGAACAATGCGAGATATGGAGCATGAAAATTATCTTGATAATCCTGATAATCTTCCAGAATTACCGCTTCTACTCTATCCAAGTAAGTTAAAGCACGACATCTACAAGCTTGATGATGGACAAGGACGAAATAGCGCCTTGTACAGTCATTTACTTACGAGCATAGAACAATACTCATTAGATGATGAAACGTTAAATAACCTAGCAAATTTCGTTAATAAGCATGTGTTTAATAAACCTTTACCCGATGACGAACTTAAAAACACAATTGAATCAGTAAAGAATAAGAAGCCAGCACCATCAAAGCAAAAATACTTAGATCCAAAAGACATCATTATGACAAGTGAGGTGCTGGTAGAAAGGTTGGATATTCATTATTTTAGGAACAGGCTTTATTTTAAAAGTGATAATCACTATGTAAGTGACGATAACTTATTACTTAGAGCTATTGATAAGCTAATACCTCTTAAGCCTGCACAGCATAAACAGCTTATTGAATTGTTTAGAATTAAGGCACACTTGCAAGATGACGATGACTTACCAGTGCAATTAGCTAATGGATATACACTTTATGAAAACGAAGTTGTCGAAGTAAATCCAGGGTTTACACCTTTTTATTTAGATATTGATTATAAAGAAGATGCTTATGATAAGAACGTTGATGAATTTCTGAACTGGTTCACTTGTGATCGTAAAGATTTACGTAATGTAATTGAAGAGATGTTTGGTCATGTGCTTATGACGAAAGGCTTCCCGCATAAGTCGTTTTTCTTGTGGGGAGAACGTGGAAATAATGGTAAGTCTACTTTAATAAAGATGCTCCAAAGTTTTGCAGAAGGGCTACATACAAACGTACCACTAGATAAATTTGAAGATGATACGTCTGTGTATTCCATGATAGGTAAGTTACTTAATGTGGCTGATGATATTGATGCGAGTTACCTTGAAAAATCATCTAATTTTAAAACAATCGCTTCTGGTGATCCAGTGATGGTGAGACCTATTTACTCAACATCAATTACTTTCTTTAACAAAGCAACACTTGTATTTACTTGTAATGAACTACCAGTGTTTAAAGATAAAACAGGTGGTGTACGCAGGAGAATGGTAATCGTACCATGTGATGCAGAAGTAACCAAAAGAGATAATGCTATTGATGATAAGCTTTCAACAGATAACGCTAAGTCTTATCTACTTAATCTTGCGCTTGCGGGAGTAGAAAGAATACTTAAGAATAATGGACTAAGTAAATCAGAAACTATTGATCATATGACGAAACAATATTTTATACAGTCTGATAGTGTTGTGTCGTTTTTGGAAGAGCATGATGTGGTGGACGAACAAAAGAAAGCAGCATATCGAATGTATGTAGCCTATTGTGAAGAATTTGGCTTGAATGCGGTAGGTAATACAGAGTTTGGTCGTAGAGTTAAGAGTGCAGGGTATAAAGATAAACAAATAAGAATAGATAGCAAAAGAGTCTGGGTTTATACGAAATAACTTATTGTCACTAGATGGTGTCATAAAAACTAATGAGCATCTAGTGACACCTTGTAAACATTATAATATCAATAGTTTGTAATGGTTTTTAAGTGTTATGGTGTCACTAGATCAAAAATACATCTAGTGACAGTCACTAGACCTTATTATATATAGCTTTATACTATATTTATTTCTTATGTCACTAGATAGAAGTAGTATAACTACAATAAAATAAAAAAGGTAATAAAAATAAAGAATAACAAAAATAAATAAACAGTTTTCAAATCATCTAGTGACACATTACAAACATAGAGCACATATAGCTTCTAAGCAGTTTTTGATCTAGTGACAGTATCTAGTGACAGTATCTAGTGACATTATTATATTAATTAGCAGAACAGGTAGGTGAACCAATGATAGATTTATTACATCAATATAGACGTGCTAGAGGTGACTTAAGGAAAATGCATGAATATAGCCGAGTTGATGAAGATAAAAAAGCAATCAATAGCATGATTGATGACGTAACATTTATTATTGATTGGATTGAAAGTGGTAGTAATCCAGAAGAGTATCGAGGTACTAATTTAAAAAATGCATATCACATTAAATACTTACCTAGCATGGAGATCCTACCAGATATCACAGAACAATTAACAATAGAACGTGAGCCGCTTCAGTTAACAAATGAACAGAAACATATTATAAGATTACTATTTGACAGCTGGACTGATAGAGAAAGAGATTGCTTTATATTATATATGGCAGAAAACAAAAGTATGAATGAAATATCAGAATTGCTTAATATAAGTAAAGCATCAGTACAAACATATATTAAAAGAGCGAAAGAGAAAGTGGATATTATTAAAGAAAAAACAAAACAATTAATACTGTTTTGAAAATCTTGTCATACGGTCTGTCATACGAAGTTCGTATTGGTAGAAGGGTATTGAATAAAAGCACCAATTGTCCGATAATATAGTCATTACATATTAGGGGGTTGGTTGGTGTGAGGAAGTATTTAATATTGATAGTAGCTGCATTTCTTTTGGTGGCGTGTGGGAATGATGAAGATAAAGGCGCAAAAGAGGTCAATGATGAAAGTGAAACGACATTGACAGCGCATATTGATATAAGTGATGAAATAATTAGGGATTCTTACCGGGTTATGAGAATAATTGAAAAAGCCGTAGAGGCAGATGAAATCCCCAATACGGGCATTTTAGATATATACACGAATAAGTATCTTGATGATGAACAGGAATTAACAGATCAAGAAATTGAATTAGTGACGATAACTGGTTTAATGATTGACAGGATAGATGAATACATTCCGGTTAATAGTGAACGAAGGGGCTTTCCTGAAGATAGAGTGAAATGGTATGAAACATTAGAGACCGGAGAATACCAAGAAGAAGTGGATGTTGAAGATACAGAAGTAGATGAGATAGATGGACCGGATGAAATAGAAGATTCCGAATCGAATGAGTTAAATGAACAAGATTTAAAAAACGAATTAGAGTACGGAGCACTAGGTGAAGGAGACAGTATCACGAACTTCAATATAGAAGATGGCGAAATCAAAGTGACTATTAATATAGCGGATAGCGATATTTTTGATGATAAGAGCCTCTTAGCTGAATCTGTATACTCTGCAGCTGGTGATGTGCTGCTGGAGCATGAAGGATGGGAGGTATTAACGATAGAGTTTATTGATATAGGTAACATATCGTTACACATAAATGAAAAAGAAACTAACGAATACGACATGGATTATTTTCCGCTAGAAAAAATAATAGGACAATTAGATTAATATATTTAACTAAACGAATGACACTTACTTAATTGTAGGTGTCTTTTTTATATGGAGGGATAACATGACCGAACAAAACAATACATCATTTACATGTAACATATGTGCAACAGACTTAAACACTGAACAGATACAGACGGAAAAGAAGTATAACATCGATGTAGCATATATTGATTGCCCTGAATGTGATAACAGATTTAATTTACTGTTTGATAATCGCAGCACGGTAAAACTAAAAGCAAAGATAAATAAAGTAAAAGAGATTGAACATTATCTGCAGTTACAACTATACCGTGAGATGTTACTGGTTGAAGATGATTACCACCAGAATACTTATAATGATCTACCGGATGAAGAGAAGAAACTTATTGGTGGTTATGTATCAGACATAGACAAAGAAAAGATTAAAGAATACAACAAGGCTATTAATAGTAAACGGTACGATATCAAAGACTTAGTCAAGTTAATATAAGGAGTGTGATTCACTTGGTGAGTATAGGTATAACATTAATTGTATTAGGGTTGTTACTTACTGTTGTTATCACAATACCTTTTATGTTCATGTGGGGTTATCATCTTAAGAACAAAAGAGGATACAAGTAATGCCCTATACTACACCTGCTGACAAGAAGAAGTTTTACGCATCGGTTGACTGGGCATACATGCGAGCACAAGCAATGAAGCGAGATAATTATGAGTGTCAACATTGCAAAGCGATCGGATTAGTTAAGGTTGATTCAAAGAAGATAGAAGGAGAACGGAAAGAAGTTGTTCTTAATGTTCATCACAAGAAGGAAATTGAAACTCATCCAGAACTTTCGCTAGAGATTGATAACTTAGAAACACTTTGCATTAGTTGTCACAATAAAGTTCATGGAAAAGGTTTCAAATCAATAACCCCTTTCAGCAGCAATCTCATGCGCGATTA